>ENA-OQNF01000104-OQNF01000104.1-human-gut-metagenome-genome-assembly--contig:-NODE-104-length-13197-cov-3.048355_pt1 | contig 13197 bp, 8 predicted proteins | sample MGYA00242628_ERZ504878 | MGnify/ENA primary metagenome ERZ504878 (study PRJEB26092, sample SAMD00036383) | human gut metagenome | host: Homo sapiens | study: EMG produced TPA metagenomics assembly of... | reverse complement strand
GATGGGAATATAAAGCCCGGTTCTAATAACTTAAACCGGGCTGGAAAAATAAATATTTGCTTAAATAATTAGTAACTATCGAGAAGAAAGAAGGTTACCTTCTATCACATTATTTCTTATTTACCGGCATAGCCTGGATTTTGCTGTAAATTAGGATTTGTATTAAGATGATCTAAATGAATCGGGAACAGGGTAGAGTTGCCATTCAAGTCATTGGCAGTCGGAGTATGGTTAAACCAACTTTTCTTCTGATAGGTTCCAAAGCGAATCATATCCGTACGTCGACGGGCCTCGGCTGCAAATTCCCATCCCCATTCATCATAAAGTCCGCCTAATTCTACGACTTCTGTATTACCCGCATCATCAATCTGACCTTTTTCGTCAAGCGTACCATAGTTAATGTGTGTATCGCCTTTCAACCAAGCTGCATCAACCGTTGCTTTTTCCGGATGAGCCGATTCACGGAATGCACGCTCACGGATCTGTGATACGATATGGGCTGCTTCGGTTTCGTTTTGTCCTAAGCGGAGTAGACATTCTGCTTTCATCAGCAATACTTCAGTATAACGGAAATAAGGGAAGTCGTTGCTTAGAAGGCTTTTAGCTCCTACCTTGATTTCGTATTTTCCTACCCGATAACCGTCATCTGTGTCTGTTTTGTAAATACTGGGTAGCTTATTGGGGAAAGTGGTGATCAGTACTCCGTCTGGGCTGTACTGGTCACCTTGCAGCCATGTATATTTTAACCGCATATCATCAGGATCATAGCTGTTAATGAACTGAGGGTTTGCTGCTGAACCTCCCCATGGGGTGGTTTGCATATTGAAGACCTTACGACTGTTTGAAGATAGAAATTTCATGTGGGCTCCAAAAACAGGACCATTGTTGTCCCCTTCATTATAAACTTCATCATAAGGAATGGCAAAGATCGTTTCCACACATCCGGAGTTTTCTGTTTTGAAGATATCTGTGTAGTTTGTTTCTAAACTAAACAAACCGCTGTTAATGATATCGTTACATTGTTCCATACATTCGTTCCACATTGGAGTTCCTGTATAGACCCCAGCATTCAGATACATACGTGCCATCAAGCATTTGGCCCCCCATTGAGTGAGTCTGCCATAAGTGGATTTATTGACTTCAGTAGGCAAATTGGGCATTACTTCTTTCAGTTCATTGATAATGAAGTCAAAAACTTGTTTACGAGTAGATTGAACCGGAACCTCTTCACTGAAACTGGTTTGTATAGGAATATTTCCATGTGTATCGCAAAGAATGGAGTACCAAAGTGCACGTACTCCTTTTACCTCAGCTACGACTTTAGGTTTACTTTCTTCTGTAAAAAAACCTTCATCGGCACGTTTTAATATTTTATTGGCATTGGCTATGCCTTTATAGCAATAATCCCAAATACTTTGGGGCTGTCCTTGCTGGTTGTCCCAAGTGTGTTTGTGCATTTGCTTGTAAGTACCTCCGTCATCCCAGCCGTTAGGGCGGGTAGGTGTGACAATTACATCGCCCGATTCTTCCTGTAGGTCAAACAAGCCATACCAGTCCATCACAAAGCGTAATTGTGAATAGGTGGTAGCCAACAAGGCTATCTCATCGGCTTCGGTTGGTACATAGTCTTCTTCAATGATTTCAGAATAAGGCTCCTCATCCAAATTAAAGCAACTGCTTATACTGAGCATGGCAGATGCACAGAGTGCATAAACACCATATTTAAATAGTTTCATAACTGTTCTTTTTGTTTAATTAGACTTAGAATGTAAGATTAACTCCAAAAGTATAAGTGCGATTGGTAGGATACTTGTCGCGATTGTCAGTACCGGCATCCAATAATCCATAGGTGTTGCTGCTCAATGGTACTTCCGGATCCATACCCTTGTAACCGGTAATGGTAGCTAGATTCAATACTGAAGCATAGATACGTAGGTTTTTGATGATATTCTGTTTGGATAGTTTGAAGGTATACCCCAAAGTCACATTGTCAATTTTCCAGTAATCACCGTCCTCTACGTAATAGCTGACATAGCGTTGGTCATCTTTCAATTGGGTTTTGCCATATACTTTGTCAAAAGCAGAATTCAGGCGGTTGTACTGGATTTCAGGTTTTGCATTTTCATAATACATACGTTGGTAATTCAAAATTTGGAAGCCGAAAGCACCACGCATATTTATACTTAAATCGAAATTAAAGAAATTGAAGGTATTGTTCCAATTCAGATAATGTTTAGGAATACCATTACCTAATACTTGCCAGTCAGTGGCATCAGTTTCCTCGGCTAAAACATGTTCACCTTTTTGTTTTCTACCAACCATAGTCCGTCATCTGTAATATCAACCGATTTCAAACCATAGAAAGTACCTATAGGCTTGCCTACTTGGACGATATGAGTAGTGGTTTGAATGGGTTCTCCGGTATACCCTGTATAGAAATAATCTTGGTCCATCGAGAATTTCTCGCTGGATAGTGCAACGACCTTGTTTGAATTAGTAGAATAGGATACATTGGTATTCCAAGTGAATTTTTCTGTCTGGATAGGCGTAGCACGAATTAGAATTTCAAGTCCTTTATTTTCCATTTCCGATGCATTGGCTAGCATGGTTGGATACATATAAGGCGGAACAGGAACCTCGTAGTCCCAAAGAGCATCTTTTGTTCTACGTATATAGTAGTCAATGGTTCCACCCAATCGTCCTCCTAGGACATCCCAATCCAGACCTACATTGAATTCATGTTTCTTTTCCCAACGCAGGTCAGCGTTGTTGTTACGGATTGTTTCCAATGCTTTGACCCATGTCCCATTGTACAGGAAAGCGCCATTATAATTCAAACTTGAGAGTGATGTGTACGGGTCGGCTACATTGATTCCGGTCACACCGTATCCCACGCGAAGTTTCAGGTTATCCATCCAATTCACATTTTTCATAAAATTCTCTCTGTTAATTCTCCATCCTAAAGAGATGCCGGGGAAATTACCCCACTTATGATCTTTACCAAACTTGGAAGAGCCTTCATGACGCAAAGAAGCCATCAATAAGTAGCGGTCATTGAAATTGTAACTGACACGGGTGAATAATCCGATTAATTTATCAGAATTTTTATAACTGGTCATGGAAGCTTCACCACGTTTCAAGGCCATACCTGCTTCCATTTTGTTGTAAGAATAAGCATCGGTAGGAAAATCGTAGTTGGACATGGACAGGTTGGAGTTGGTGTTGTCTTCATAAGTTATAACCTATCAATACACTGACATTGTGCTTGCCGAATGCTTTCTGAAAGTTGGCCGTTAATTCTATCAGATTATTATCAAAATCAGAATCATAACGATATGCATAGCCGTTACGGCCACTCTTGGTTGTAGATACATGTTTCTTGGTTTGGTAATATCCATCGGTAGAAGTCGTACTCCGACGGGCATACATGGCTTTCAAGGTTAAAGATTCAATTGGGCGGAAAGTCAGGCTGCCATTGAAACGGATGTTTTTACGTTTCATTTCACCAATTGTTTCGCGGATATAACTTACAGGATTATCATAAAAATACAAGTCGCGCTCAAACCAGTCGCCGTTCTCATCTTTTACAGGTTCTGTAGGATTGTGAATCAAAGCTTGTCGATAAGCGTATGTATTCCAACTGCGGGGCATGGTATGCTGGCTGACGAATGTACTGACATTGGCTGTTAATTTATTGTCATACATAGAGTGAGTGATGTCCATACGACCGTTTATAGCTTCAAAGTCAGTCTTTATAAAAGTACCTTGCCGGTTGGTATAGTTGATGGAGGCTGTATAATTGGTGTTTTTACTGCCACCTCTTAAAGATAAGTTGTGTGAATGAGAAACAGCTGTGCGGGTCAGTTCACCCAGCCAATCGGTATCGGCTCCGAAATCTTCCAAGTTAGCTCCGTTGAAAGTATATCCTTCATTCCATTTCTGACGAAGGTCATCAGCATCCATAAAGTCAGGTCTGTTTAAGATGTTTGATACAGAAACATACCCATTATAATCAATGGTGGGAGCCATTTCTTTACGACTTTGTTTGGTTGTAATAATAATTACGCCATTTGTACCACGTGTACCATAAATGGCAGTAGCTGAGCCGTCTTTTAATACATCGATGGACTCAACATCTTCGGGGGCTACTGTATTCAGACTTCCTGGCACTCCGTCAACTAATACTAATGGTGAAGTCCCACCTTTTAAAGATGAAATACCACGTAGCATAATTTGTGTGTTGCCGGTAGGATCTCCTGAAGGTAAAGAGATATTCAGTCCTGCTACCTTACCTTGTATCAGCTGGCCCGCATCGGTTACTGCCCCCTTCACAAAACTTTCTGATTTTACACTTGAAATAGCACTAGTTACATCTCCCTTTCGCTGTGTACCATAACCAATTACAACTACTTCATCCATCAGTTCGGAATCGTCTTGCATGGTAATATCTTTCTTACCACTATTTCCTGCAGGAATTTCCTGTGTCTGATAACCGATATAAGAAATAACCAATATGGATTTGGCATTTTTTACTTTCAATGTATAGTTACCGTCAAAATCGGTAATGGTGCCGTTGGTCGTTCCTTTTTCCATGATATTGGCACCAATGATGGGTTCCCCTTTCTTGTCTTTCACCACACCGCTTACGGTTACAGTTTGCTGTTGTACCATTTCAGTGCTCATAGATTCTGTTGTTTCCGGTGCTGCCCATACACTACTGACTCCTGCACCCGCAGTAAGGAAAAGACAGGTGGTAGCCTTCAGCAAAGCCCTGCTGAACAAGGCCCGGTTCTCATGTGTTTTCATCATACAGTTTTTATTTAAAAGGTTTATTATGTTCATTTCAGTTTACTTTCCATTCAATCACCCCTCCCGAAGCTCCTTTCTGCAATTGTGCTGCAATTTTAAGCCCCTTTGTTTTGACAGGAAGAAGAAGAAAATAATTATACACATATATTACTGCATGTTTTATTTTTAAGCTTGGCATGTGAAGATGTTAATATGAGTCACCCAGTATTGTTTTATCGTAAACGGATAAAACTACCATGGATAACACCCTACTCCCGAACGCAATTCTTATCTTATTATCTATCCATGGACGACCTGACCAGCGGATTCAACATCGGCACCAATTACACGCTGAATCCACAATTCAATGAAATGACAGGATTCACAGAAAAAGATGTACGGGATATGCTGGAATATTACTCCACAACATGCCCATTCAATCATTCGGTAGACGAGTTGATAGAACTGATTGCTTTTCTACTTCGGAATGCTGACCATCAGCGGAATGCATAAAGGAGAAACCAAACTCACCATCCCCAACCAGGTGGTACGTGAACAACTCTTTGCCTACATTCTGGATACTTATCATGAAAACGACTTGACTTTCGACAGGTATGAAAAGAGGAAGCTTGCCTCAGGGCTGGCTTATGATGGCAAATGGAAACCTTACTTTGAATACATTGCCGGATGCCTGCACCGTTATGCCTCGCAGCGGGACAAGCAGAAAGGTGAATATTTTGTTCATGGTTTTACTCTTGCCATGACCGCACAAAATCCTTTCTATCGTCCTGTGTCCGAGAAAGACAGTCAGGAAGGATACATCGACCTGTTCTTGCATCCGTTATTGGATATTTACAAAGACATGAGCCACTCCTACATCATCGAACTGAAATATGCCAAAGGAAAAGACAGTAGCGAACGGATAGAACAATTAAGGCGACAAGCCATTGAACAAACTGAACGCTACGCTTCGAGCGAGTCTGTGCAGAAAGCGATAGGTCCTACCATGCTACATAAAATCATTGTTGTATATCAAGGTATGGAAATGGTTGTTTGTGAAGAATTGTAACCGATAAGAGGCAGTGTCTGCCCTTACAATGGAAGCATTCATTCGTCCGTTCTATCCACGTTTTCATCGAAAGTACAAAATTGTTGCTTCTTGCCGCATTTGTAATTACAAAGATAAGATGCCATTTTTTCGATGATTTTTCGTATCAGTTTCTTCTGCATCAGCACATTACCATTCCAAATTATGCGCAGTATCTTGCTGTAAATCAACAATATACTGTGTAAATAGATTCCAAGTCCCCTTGAAACGGTTTGCCATTTTCCGCTGTCAAATTCGGCTTGACGTATACAGCTTGTTTTAATTCCTGTGCCATAGCTGTGGTCGCTTCCTTGCAAGAGAGCATAGCTGTGGCATATTTTGTCTGGCTGCGTTCGTTGCTTCGCCTAGGTGAAGAGGCGAATTCACTTTAGTGAACAGCCATTTTCACTAGGGTGGAATAGTTGCTTCACTTAGGTGGAATATCAAACGGAACGGAGTGAAGATACGATAGAAACAGGTTCTTATTACATACGCAACAAGGTTCAATAGCCGAAACAAACAGTATCCTGTCCTGTCAGGTATGAACTATGATGCCCACGAGTAGCCAGGAGGCAGTGAGAGGCTGACTCTACCTCCTGTCCGCTGGTATTCCCGAATGCGAGCATTCCCAAAAACGGATTTGTTTCCCCACCGACATACCAATTGAGGGGGATTTGAGAGACTTTTACACCGGAAGTGATTAGTAATGTGCATATTACTGTGACAGAGCGCTTTTGTGCTTTATGTATATCCTTATGCTAAAACCTAAATTTGAGTAAGAATAATCTATCAGAGGCTTTGTTTCTTCTTATTACGAATGACAGACGTATCACCTTTATCAGTTGGAATGAATCCCTACCCCATTCCTACTCAGGAAAGCTGCCAATGTATTCCTGCTGACTTTCAATTTCCTCGCCATCTCCGCCTTACTGGTTCCCGCCTCCAGCATAGCCTTAATTTTTTCTTCTTTTCCCGTAAGTTTATATTTCGAGTTATGTCCTCCCATGGGACGTCCCAACTTTTGTCCGGAGGCGATTCTGCGTGCAAGTCCCTCACGGGTACGTTGGGAAATCAAGTCACGTTCTATTTGTGCAGAGAGGGAAAAAGCGAATGCCAATATTTGAGATTGTATATTATTTCCCAGTTCATATTTCTCTTTCACCGTGAGCAGGATGACATTTTTCAACATACATGCATTCAGTATACTCATTACTTCCATCAATCTTCTTCCCAAACGAGAGATCTCCGATACAATCAATGTATCCCCTTTCTTTATTCTTTTCAATAGTACGCCAAGCTTTCTGTCTTTGGCTGACCGTGTTCCTGAAACCGTTTCTTCCACCCACACATCAATTTGGAAATCCCTCTGTTTGGCAAAACGATTTATCTCGAACCGCTGGTTCTCTACAGTCTGTTTATCAGTTGAAACCCGAATATACGCATATATCATAGCTGCATCATTAAGTTTTTTATTGAATAAGGAACGCCAATCTAACTTATATTATCAGAGAAGGAAAGTTTCACCGGATCTTATTGAGGTTTTCTAAGAAGAATTAAGTATCTCCAACTATTCAAGCTTAAAAAACAGAGAAATCTGCTTAATCCTTGCCTTTACAAGATAAAACGATTGTCCAATAGAATGAAAAAATTGTCTATGATAATAGTATAAATCACTGATAATCAATATTGTTATATTAAAACTGGATTGATCATCTTTAAGACGATTTTCGCAGTATAATAGATTTTTCTTTTATCTACTTAATGGTTTGTTCACTTACTTTGCATCTGTTGACATAGTTGATACTGAAATAAAAAACACAGATATAGTATGAAAAACAAATTGCAAATAGTATGGAGCAGCATTGCTATAATAAGCGTATGTGCATGTAGTACGCCTTATACACAACCTGATGCCCCTATCAAAGAAGTTCCCTTCACCCAAGTTCATTTAGATGATAATTTCTGGACACCGCGCATCGAGACTAACCGCACCGTTTCCATCCCATCCGCTTTCAAAGAATGTGAAAAGAACGGCCGGTTCGATAACTTTGCCATTGCGGGTGGTTTGATGAAAGGCGAACATCGCGGTGACTTTTCTTTCGACGATACCGATCCCTATAAAATTATAGAAGGAGCATCTTACTCGTTAGCCGTAAAATATGATGAGAAACTGGATCACTACCTGGACAGTGTAATCCATATCATAGCTGCCGCACAGGAACCGGATGGTTATCTTACTACCTGTGTAACCAATCAATGTACCCGTTTATCCGGTTGGTGGGGCACGCACCGTTGGGAAAAAATCAACAGTCACGAACTCTATAATAGCGGCCATTTGTACGAAGCCGCCGTTGCTCATTATCGCGCCACCGGAAAACGTACGTTACTGGATGTAGCTATCAAAAATGCCGATTTGGTATGTCAGGTCTTCGGACCCGGCGAAGGACAGATCCATCGTCCCAGTGGTCATCCTATCGCCGAGATGGCTCTTGTCAAACTATATAAGGTGACAGGCGATGAGAAATATTTGCAGACGGCCAAGTATTTTGTAGAAGAAACCGGCAGAGGAACAGACGGACATAAACTGAGCGAATACAGTCAGGATCACAAGCCCATCCTGCAACAAGACGAGATAGTAGGTCATGCCGTCCGTGCCGGATATCTCTACTCCGGAGTGGCAGATGTAGCCGCTTTGACTCATGATACCGCCTATTTCAATGCCTTAACCCGTATTTGGGAAAATATGGCCGGCAAAAAACTCTTTATCACAGGCGGAATCGGTTCCCGCCCACAAGGTGAAGGATTCGGTCCGAACTATGAACTGAATAATCACACAGCCTATTGCGAAACCTGCGCCTCTATAGCCAATGTGTATTGGAATCATCGTATGTTTCTCGCTACGGGAGATGCCAAATATGCGGATGTGCTGGAACGCGCGTTGTATAACGGAGTCATTTCGGGCGTATCACTCAGCGGTGACAAGTTCTTCTATGACAATCCGTTGGAATCCATGGGGCAGCATGAGCGCCAGCACTGGTTCGGATGTGCCTGCTGTCCGGGCAACATAACCCGTTTCATGGCTTCCGTACCTTATTATATGTATGCCACTCAAGGCAATGATGTGTATATCAATCTCTTTATCCAAAGCAAGGCGGATATTGAAACGGAAAGTAATAAAATAAATGTGGAACAAACTACAGGCTATCCGTGGGACGGAAAGATAAGTATTGCCGTCACTCCCGAAAAAGAACAGGAGTTTGCTTTGCGTGTGCGTATCCCCGGATGGGCGCAAGACGCTCCCGTACCTACAGATCTCTACTCATTTACAGACAAGGCTCAGGCTTATAGCATTTCTGTAAACGGCTCCAAAGTCAATGCGAAGCAATATGATGGTTATGCCACCCTTGTACGCAACTGGAAAGCGGGTGATGTGGTTGAAATCAATCTTCCTATGGAGGTACGTCGTGTGAAAGCAAATGACCAAGTAGAGGATGATCATGGCAAACTGGCTATAGAACGGGGCCCTATTATGTTCTGTTTGGAAGGACAAGACCAAGCCGACAGTACTGTATTCAACAAATTCATCCCCGATGGTACTCCGATGGAGGCTTCTTACGATGCCGGTTTGTTGAATGGCGTAATGGTGCTGAGCGGTACAGCTAAAGAAATTGACAGGAATGGTAAGGTAAAAGATGTTCCCTTCAAAGCAATTCCTTATTCTACATGGAACAACCGCGGTGCCGACCAGATGGCTGTATGGATTCCCGAAGCGGCCGAGTATGCCCGCCCCACTCCGGAACCTACCATCGCTAGCAAAGCACGTACTTTGATGATACAAGCCCCCATACAGAAAGACGCTCCTGAATCGGCTTCAGTGGAAACATGGGCATGGGGGGTAAATGACCAATGGGAACCCAAACGTTCATCGGATATCTCGAAACCTTACCACTATTGGTGGCTGAAGAACGGTACTGTCGAAACACTGGCTTATGAATTCGACCAGCCTTATACCGTATCGAACGTACAAGTGTATTGGTTGGATTTTGACCATTATGACGGAGATTTCCGTGTGCCGGAAAGCTGGAAACTGTATTATAAAGAAGGCGACAACTGGAAAGAGGTAGAGGCGTTAACTGAATATACTGTAAAAAAAGATTGCTATAATAGTTTGGATTTCAACCCTGTCAAAACAAAGGGGCTTAAAATTGCAGCACAATTGCAGAAAGGAGCTTCGGGAGGGGTGATTGAATGGAAAGTAAACTAAGAATATAAACCTTTTAAATAAAAAATTATAATGAAAACACATGAGAACCGGGCCTTATTCTGCAGGACATTGCTAAAGGCTACAACCTGTCTTTTCCTTACTACGGGTATTGGAATTAGTGCTGCTTATGCAGCACCAAGGGAAAATACCCAAACTACCTCGATAGTACAACAAAACAGCATTGTCAATGGTAAGATTACAGATGCAAATGGAGAACCCATCATTGGTGCTAGTATTGTGATAAAAGGTACTACTAATGGAACTATAACCGACTTCGATGGTAATTTTATGCTGGAAGTTCCTACTAAAGCTACTTTAGTTGTATCTTATGTGGGATATAAAACGCTAGAGGTCCCTGTAAACGGAAAAAAACACTTAACATCAATTTGAAGGAAGACACAGAAATGCTTGATGAAGTAGTAGTGGTAGGTTATGGTACTCAAAAGAAAGCCACACTAACCGGTTCTGTTTCACAGGTAGGTGGTGAAGAACTGAAGAAAGTCTCAACTGTCAATTTAACGAATACGCTAGCAGGAAAGACCGCAGGTGTCATTGCCAATACACGAAGTGGCGAACCCGGAGCCGATGATGCGACGATCCTTATCCGTGGTAAAGGCACCTTGGGAAATACCTCGCCTCTGATTGTTGTGGATGGTATCGCAGATCGTTCTTTTAGTCGTTTGAATTCGGAAGACGTTGAGTCGATTTCTGTATTAAAGGATGCTTCAGCAGCGATTTATGGAGCACGTGCCGCCAATGGTGTTATTTTGGTAACCACCAAACGCGGTAAAGAAGGAAAGGTGAAATTAAACTATAGTGGAAATGTATCTTTCTCTCAGCCGACACGTGTGCCTAAAATGCTAAATGCCTATTAATATGCAACATATGTAAACGAATTCGATGCAGCGCAGGGCAATTCGTTGACTTATCCGGAAACCGCACTTACTAAAATAAAAGATGGAAGTGATCCTATCAATTATCCCGATACTAATTGGTGGAACGCTGTCGCTAAGGATTGGGCAACCAATACAGAACACAGCCTTGCCATTAGTGGGGGAAATGAAAAGTATTTTTTTCTATTCTTCGGCTCAATACATGTATCAGGATGTGATTTATAAAAACAGTCCGCAGAATTACAACCAATATCAATTCAGTACGAATCTGGATGCTAAAATTACAAAAGCTATCAAGTTTGGTTTTGATATTCTGGGACGGCAAACTGTAGATAACCGTGGGGTACGGACTACAGAGGATCTGTTTAGTTATTTTCTTACTACCAGTCCGATGTCTGCACCTTACTATCCTAACGGATTGCTACGTACAGGATACGATGGAATTACGAATAATGCCGTATTGATGGTATCCGATCTTCCTGGGACCAGTAAAACGACCAACAATACATTGAACCTGAAGCCGAAAATTCGTATCGACCTGGATGTCATCACCCCAGGACTGTATGCCGAGGGATATGCAGCTTTGGACTATACATTCAACAATGGTAAAACAACGAATACTTCCTATGATATTTATTCGTATGACTCTGTCAGTGGGGAATATACCAATCAACGTGATGCAACCGGTTCTGTCAGTGTCAGTTCATGGTCCAGCAACAGTAGCAGTATTACCCTCAACGTCCGTATCGGATATAGCCATTTGTTCAATAATGCGCATCAGATAAATGCTTTTGTGGCATACGAACAAAATAAATATCATTATAATTATTTGTATGGCTACCGCACCAACTTTGTATCTTCCGCACTACCCGACTTGGATTATGGAAGTACAGATAAGACAAACCAGAGCAATAGCGGGAATTCGAATGAAACAGCCCGTCAAAACTGGTTCGGACGCGTAAACTATGGCTATAAAGACAAATACCTGGCCGAGGTAACTTTACGTTATGACGGTTCCATGAATTTTGCTCCCGGTCATCGGTGGGGTCTTTTTCCGGGTTTATCGGCCGGTTGGGTTATCTCAGAAGAGAACTTTTTTGAACCTTTGAAGGATGTCTTCAGTTTTTTTAAATTAAAAGGCTCATGGGGTATGATGGGTAACGATAATATTACAGCTTACCAATACCTCTCCATGTATAGTTTTAATACGGATTCTTATTATGCTTTCGGGAAAACTCCTGTATCCGTACAAAGTATCTATGAAACAGTTACTGCTAATCCGTTAGTAACCTGGGAAACTGCCAAGACATGGAATATCGGTTTTTCTTCACAATTCCTCAATGGAAAACTAGGGTTGGACCTTGATTATTTCCAGTCCAATCGAAACGACATCTTGATTACACGCAATGCTTCCATTCCTACCTATTCAGGACTCTCACTTCCGGCCGAGAACTTGGGTAAAGTAAAGAATCATGGCTTCGAGGCAATTGCCACTTATCGTGACAGCAAAGGTGATTTTGAATGGGGAGTGACAGGAAATGTTACTTATGCGAAAAATGAAGTGGTATATGCAGATGAAGCGGCTGATACTCCTGCATGGCAACGAGAAACAGGACACCCCATCGACGGAGGTACCTATTACAAAGCATTAGGTATTTACCAGACACAAGAGCAGATAGAAAGCACTCCCCATCTTTCTGGTACCAAAATAGGTGACCTGATTTATCAAGATACGAACAAAGACGGTAACATTACCTGGGATGATGCCGTCCGCCGGGATAAATCCGCTACCCCCAAATGGATTTCGGTTTGACACTGAACGGATCATGGAAAGGTATGGATGTCAATGCGTTCTTTCAGGGACAAGCAGATGCGGAGATCTTGGTACAACCTACGATGAATATGGCTACAGATTTTTATGAAGGCCGCTGGAGCGAATCCAATACAGCCGAACAGAATGCTGCCGCCAAATGGCCGCGAGCTTTTATGAAGGCTTCTTCAGTAGATAACCGTAACTCACAAAGTTCCACATGGTGGCTACGTGATGCATCGTTTGTCCGTCTGAAATCCTTGGAAATAGGATATACATTCCCCAAGACATTGATAAGCCCGTTGGGGGTAGAAAAACTTCGCTTGTATGTCAATGGCAACAACTTGTTTACAAT
>ENA-OQNF01000102-OQNF01000102.1-human-gut-metagenome-genome-assembly--contig:-NODE-102-length-13388-cov-2.797904_pt1 | contig 13388 bp, 10 predicted proteins | sample MGYA00242628_ERZ504878 | MGnify/ENA primary metagenome ERZ504878 (study PRJEB26092, sample SAMD00036383) | human gut metagenome | host: Homo sapiens | study: EMG produced TPA metagenomics assembly of... | reverse complement strand
TTAAGCGTATATGATCCCTAATGATCCCATCCATACGATTCCTCATGATCGATGACTAAAGAAGTGATTACGTCGTTTCCATCGGGTAACTTTAAGGGCTCTTTACGGTTGAGGGCAGGTAAATTCGGGTAATTCCGTTAGGTCCTGCTATCCATAGAGTCCCTAAAGTGTCAATGCTTGCAGCTAATATTTGGTTGTTCTTCTCATAAGCTATGGTTTCGTATTCATTCTTTTCTTTATTGTACTGGAATACGTTGCTTCGGTCGTGAAAAAAAGGATAAGTACGGTATTTTCCCATGTAAACCCAGGAATATTGCAATTGTTGATTACTGGGAAAAATGGGAATCAATTGTTGACTACCGGGTATATATCGATAAAAAGCATTGCCATATAGTTCGATTTCGTTTTGATCATTAACTCGTATATTGGTGGGTGCACTGGAGCTTGCCAGCTTTGTTTCTGCATCTTTGTCCGGAAGAGAGAAACGTTGGTAGCTTCCAGTCTTTTTATTGAAACGAAAAATTCCTTTTGAGAAACTGGACGCTAGCAGTTCGGTTTCGGATAAAGGACAAATAGATACTATCTTTTCTCCCAATGTTTGCGGATAGTGGGTAAAATGTTCCGTTTGCGGGTCAAAGCAGTTGATGCCGCCTCCATCTGTACCAATCCAGATTCGTCCGTCTTTGTCTTCCCATAAACATAAGGGGCATTTGTCGGATAAACCTGAGGCTGGGTTTTGTGCAGCTTTGGTATAGGTGGTGATAAAGCCTTTTTCTGCTCCTAATACTCCTTCCCGGACCATACCTATCCACATGTGGTTGTTGCTATGGCATAGGCATGTTACTGAGTTGGCTGGGAATTGTCGGTTTTCCTTGTTTGATAAGATTTGAATATCACGAGTGTCCGGATAGATGATATTCACTCCGCCTCCGTCTGTTGCCAGCCAAATGGCTTTATTCCACTCTGTTATATCAAGAACGATATCGTTGCTCAAGTTTGAATTACGGGTATTATAGGAGGTCAGCAGTTGTCCGTCCTGATTATAACATTTTACTCCTTGCCCATAAAAGGAACCCAGTAATGTCCGGAAGAATCCTTATATAGATCGTATGCATTGGATGATTCACCGAATGGAGAATCGGTTATTTCCTCCTGTATGTTTATTTAATAACTTTATTTTCCATGCATTGTTTATTATCAAGTTAATGAGTGGAATCCGAAAAGGCTCCATCTTGATAATACGGATTCCTGTTGTTTTTAAAGGGATTGCTTTGGAATGTTTTAATTCTTTTTCATATACAAGTAATGTGTCGGTTACAGGTATCAACAGTTTGCTTCCTTCTGTTGCTATAATGGAAGTCTTTACCGGTTTATTATGCCGCAGAAAGATTTGCAGGGAGTCTTTCTCATATTCATAATAACTGATTCCTTGTGAGGTGACCGCCCATATCCGCTCTTCATTTTCTCCGAAAATATCGTTGATGTAATGGCTGTTTTTACGTAATAAGTCCGGTAGATTATATTTCTTGATTTTTTCTCCATTGAAACGATATATTCCCTGAGTGGTTCCGACCCATAATGAACCGTTTTTGTCATCGTATAGGGATGTTATAGAGGTTGGAAGCCCTTCTTTAATAGAAAGTTGTTTAAAATGATAATAAGGACGGTTGATGGAATAAGTCTTTATGATAAAACAACATAGAGCCAGGATTACATAGACGGTTTTTCTCATTCAGATAAGGTCTTAAAACAAATATTTGTACAAATATAAGAAATAGGTTTTGAAATTCAAAGCGGTAAAGAGGATATTGATAACCGAATAGCTGTGATATTATATGTAATTTGTCATTCTGAACAGATGTAGAAGATAACATAGTGTTCAGAATGACAAAATAGATTGGAGAATGAGGGGGATTTGTCTAACAGGTTTTTTGTCCTTATAATGGGATTTTTTTCAGTTTTTCATTCTCAACCATTATTTTATATTTCTTTCCTTTAGTTGTCTTAAAGGTAAAAGTCCGGTTACCATATCTCAGATTGCAGGGTTCACCGGCTTTGGACAAAATAACGGCCTCTTTTAATTTACCATCCTGCCAGGTAATGTCAATTTCAAAGTTACCTTTGGCACAAAGCCCCTTTACAGAACCTTCTTTCCATGCGTCTGGCAAGGCTGGGAGCAATTGGATGAATCCCATGTGACTTTGCAACAACATTTCTGTGATACCGGCAGTTCCGCCAAAGTTACCGTCAATCTGGAAAGGCGGATGGGTATCCCATAAGTTGTCCAAAGTTCCATTTTTTAGTAAGTTGCCAAATAGTTTGTAGGCGTGGTTGCCGTCTTGCAGACGTGCCCATTGATTCAGTTTCCATCCCATGCTCCAGCCGGTAGCTCCGTCACCGCGGTGTTCTAAAACACTTTGGCGGCATTGGTTAATTCGGGAGTAGTAATTGGTGAAAGGGTGTGGCCCGGATGCAGTCCGAATAAATGGTTGACGTGACGATGCTCGTCTTTGGGATCGTCTATGTCTGTTGACCATTCCATTAACTGACCATAACGTCCTATTTGATAGGGTACAAGATGTTTCAATACATATTGCCATTGTTTACGGTCTTTGGAATCGACACCCAGTGCTTTGCTGGCATCAATGGCATTGAGTAATATTTCGCGGACTACAGCATGTACAAAAGTGGCTCCTTGGTCTACAGGTCCATGCTCGGGAGAAGTGGAAGGAGCAGCAGTATAGGTTCCTTCCGGTTTATGCCATAAATAGTCTATAGCGAAGTTGGCACTGCTCTTGATAAGATCATAGCCTACTTCTTTCAGGAATTTTTTGTCGCGGGTGTAATCATAGTATTCCCAAATGTGAGTTGCCAGCCAGGGACCTGCCATCGGGTTAAAGTTCCAGGACATATTTTCATCGGTCAAAGGGGAGGTGAATCCGAAAATGTTTCCGGAGATGGAGGCTGTCCATCCACGTGCGCCGAAATAGGCTTGGGCTGTCTTTTCTCCCGGTTTCACCAAGGTACGGATGAAGTCTATCAAAGGCCATACACATTCGTTCAGATTGGTGGAGCAAGCAGGCCAGTAGTTCATCTGGATGTTGATATTATTATGGTAATCTACATGCCATGGGCCATCTACCCCGTTGGCCCACATTCCTTGCAGGTTGGCCGGGAGATTGCCGGGGCGTGAACTGGCAATTAATAAGTATCGCCCGAACTGATAATAGATTTCTTCCAGCCGGTAGTCCGGATTTCCTTTGCGATAGCGTGCTAGACGTTGATAGGTGGGGAGGTCTGTAACGGCAGGATATTGTAAGGTCATGGGAGCACGAGGGTTCAGTTGTAGTTGGACTCTTCCAAACAGTTGGATATAGTCCGTTTTGTGCCGTTCGCATAACTCGTTGTAACTTTTGGCGGCGGCAGCGTCCATCATGGCTAGGGTTGTTTGTTCCGGATCAGGACCGACATACGTCTTGGGGTCTTTGAAGTCTGGATTGAAGTTGAGTTTATAATCGGTATCTGCGGTCAGCAGAAAAATGACTTCATCCGCATTGCGAACAATGAATTTGCCATCAGTCGTGTTCAGGCTTCCTCCTTTGTTTATGGCTTGTATGCGGAGAGCAAATTTCATTTGGTTGTTTTTGAGGCAACCGGTATAGAGTAAACGATTGGGACCGTCTGCTTTGATATCACCTATGGCTTCAGGGTTGCTGCCATAGCTGAATATCAGGTTTTGCATACCGGGACGGTCGGCTGTGAACTTCAGCACCATCACGCTGTCGGGGTAGGAAACAAAGTATTTACGCTCGTAGTTCACTTCATCTTTGCGAAAACTGACTACTGCCATGGCCGAGTCAAGAGACAGGATGCGTTTATAATTGGTCATACCGATCTCACTTAAACCGGTTTCGATGTAAGCTTCTCCTAATGTAGTAAAGGAGCCGAACGAAAAGGTGTTTCACGGCTTGGCTCATAATCGGCTAGTCCGTTGAAATTTTTGCAGGTAAGTTCTTCTGCTTTTTTCTGGTTGCCGTCTGTAAATGCTTGGCGGATTTCGGGTAATAGGTGTGCTGACTCTTTATTTACGTTCCAATAATAAGCTGCTCCCTTTTCTGTGTTTGGTCCTCCGCGCCATAGTGTCTTTTCGTTTAAAGTGATTCGTTCTGCCGCTATAGATCCCATAACATTGCCTCCCAAACTGCCGTTTCCTATGGGGAGCGAGTTGTTTTCCCACGCTTTGTCTGTTGCAGGAGAATACCAGGAAGCGCGTCCGTCCAAATTATTAGGGGTATCAAACCAGATGCTCAATCCTTTGGTGTAATCTGTACTCTGTGCCTGTAAGGAAGCTGCGAATAGGCTTCCTAAAATGCATAGCTGAAGTTTCTTCATAAATTAATGATATTAGTTAAAGGTATTTCTACAAAAATACAATTAGATTTTTATTTGTGAGAAATGTAATGTTTGAAATTTAGGGTGATTTCCTGTTTTTATAGGTATATCAGGGTTGAAAGATAATTTTCATCGAACATTTCATTGGCGATATCCCACAAATGTTCTGCTGTCAGCATTTCTATCCGTTTGAATACTTCTTCCGGACCTTCAAATTTACCATAGTGTAAGAAAGTTTTTCCCATATCCAATGCATTGTTCTCAAAATTGTCTCCGGCAACCCCTATTTGTCCGATGATTTGTTTTTTTGCAGCATTCAGTTGTGAGGAACTTAGTTTGCTGTCACGCAGTTTTTTCAATTCTTTATGAACTAGTCCGATGCAACGGTCTGCATCTTCCGGATCAGTTCCGAAATAGATGCAGAACACTCCTGTGTCTGTGTATGAGGTCAGATTGGCTTCTACGTTATAGACCAGCCCCCGGCGTTCGCGCAAGGAAACGTTTAGCCGGCTGTTCATACCAGGTCCGCCCAACAGATTGTTAAGCAGGTAAAGTCCGGTTCGTTTTTCATTATATGCATTATATCCCCGGCTGCCTATCATTACATGGGCTTGATGTGTTTCTTTATTCAGTGTCAATGCCTTAGGAATATAGAGAAAAGGTTCTGTCCGTTGGCGTTCAGTAATGGAAAAAGGGATGTCGGCTGTCACTTTCTCTATGGTGCGTATCACTTTTTTAAAGTCTATATTGCCTTGAATGAAAAAGATCATATTGGTAGCTTTGTAAAAACGGGAAGTGAAATTCAAGGCATGTTTGCTTTTGAAACTACGCAATAAGTCCGGTTTTCCCAAAATATTTCTTCCCAAAGGATGATCGGGGAATATCAATTCCTCAAAATCATCAAAAATCAGTTCTGACGGACTGTCTTCATAACTTTGTATTTCATCAATAATCACTTCCACTTCTTTGTCAATCTCATGTTGTGGGAAGGTGCTGTGAAATACAATATCTGCCAGCAGTTCTGCTGCCCGTGAGAAGTGTTCTACCAGGAAAGCACTGTATATCACTGTTTCTTCCTTATTCGTATATGCATTTAAATCTCCGCCTACATTTTCCATGCGGTTCAGGATGTGCCATGCATGTCTTTTTTGTGTTCCTTTAAAGATAAGGTGTTCCACGAAATGGGCCATTCCCTGTTCTTGTTCGTTTTCATCACGGGTTCCGGCATCGACGGCAAAGCCGCAATAGGCTACATTAGACTGATTGGGAGCGTGAATAATGCGCAGCCCGTTAGGCAAGGTGAAAGTATTGTATGACATTGTTTTTTGCTTCAAATAAGTTTCGGTTGGCAAAAATACAACAAAAGTTATTGCCGTTCTTCAAAAAATGCAGATATTTGTATTTACTAACAGAAAACAAGATGATGGATAAAATTGCTATTTTCTGTTCCGCATCCGAGAATATAGAGCCTGTGTTTTTTGAAAAAGCACGTGAGTTGGGCGTTTGGATGGGACAAAACAAGAAGACGTTAGTGTATGGAGGTGCTAATATCGGATTGATGGAATGTATTGCCAAGGCAGCCAAAGACAACGGTTCGATGATAATGGGAGTTATTCCGACCAAATTGGAAGAACGTGGACGAGCCAGCGATTTGGTGGATGTGACTTTCCGTACGGATAATTTGAGTGATCGTAAAGATGTGATGTTGAATGAGTCGGATGTAGTGATAGCTTTGCCGGGAGGAGTGGGTACACTGGATGAGGTTTTTCATGTAATGGCGGCCGCTACGCTGGACTATCATCGTAAAAAAGTAATTTTTTATAATATAAATGGCTTTTGGAATGGCATTATCGACTTTTTGGCCGGATTGGAGAGGCAGCATTTTGCCCATCATCCGTTGAACAGTTATTTTGCTGTTGCCAATGACTTGAGAGAACTAACCGAACTACTTAAATAATATTCATGTAACCTATTATGATGACATCTATACACGAATTGTTGCAGAAAGAGGCTCAGGCTGTTTTGAATATTCCTATAACTGATGCTTATGAGAAAGCAGTGGAATTGATTGTTGAGCAAATACACCGTAAAAAAGGAAAGCTGGTGACTACCGGTATGGGTAAGGCTGGACAGATAGCTATGAATATAGCTACGACTTTTTGCTCTACAGGTATTCCGGCAGTGTTTTTACATCCCAGTGAAGCCCAACATGGGGATTTGGGGATTTTGCAGGAGAATGATTTGCTGCTTCTGATTTCTAATTCAGGAAAAACCCGTGAAATTGTGGAACTGACACAACTTGCACATAATTTGAACCCGAAGTTGAAATATATTGTTATTACCGGAAATGCGGATAGTCCATTGGCTAGAGAATCTGATATTTGCTTGTGTACAGGGCATCCTGATGAAGTGTGTGCTCTGGGTATGACCCCCACAACTTCAACTACGGTTATGACTGTGATAGGTGATATTTTGGTAGTGGAAACCATGAAAAAGACCGGTTTTACCATCGAAGAGTATAGTAAACGTCATCATGGAGGATACTTAGGTGAGCGTTCACGTGAGTTAAGTAAGTAAAAAAAATAGAACCAACCGGAAGGCAAGGAACACAAATAGAATTTTATTAAAGGACTTGTGTCATTTGTGTTCCGGTTTTATGTATATATTAAATTGTAAATATAAAAATGAGAAAAGTAATAGGTATAGGTGAAACCATTCTGGATATTCTTTTTAAAGATAGCCAACCTACGGCAGCAGTTCCCGGTGGCTCGGTTTTCAATGGAATTATTTCATTGGGGCGTTTGGGAGTCAATGTAACTTTTATCAGTGAAACGGGAAATGACAAAGTGGGCGATATCATTCTGAAGTTTATGCGAGAGAATGGAGTAAGCACAGATCATGTGAATGTGTTTCCTGAAGGAAAGTCACCTGTGTCTTTAGCTTTTCTGAATGAACAGAATGATGCTGAATATCTTTTTTATAAAGATTATCCACGGTTGAGGCTGGATGTGACAATGCCTGAAATACATCGGGATGACATTGTGATGATCGGCTCTTATTATGCTGTAACGCCTCAATTGCGTGATAAAGTAAAAGAACTGTTGGATAAAGCTCGTGAAAAAGGGGCTATCATTTATTATGACGTGAATTTCCGCAGTACTCACAAGAACGAGGCGATAAAGCTGCTTCCTGTTATTCTTGAGAATTTTGAATATGCTGATATTATTCGTGGCTCCGTTGAGGATTTTGAGAATATGTTTGGTTTGACAGATGCGGATAAGGTTTATAAAAGTAAGATTGAATTTTATTGTCCGCATTTTATTTGCACGCACGGTGGAAAAGGAATTCGCCTGTATACAAAGAATATAAAAAAGCATTATGAAGCGGATCCTTTGCAGACTGTCAGTACAGTGGGAGCCGGAGATAATTTTAACGCCGGAGTAGTTTTCGGATTGCTAAAATATCGTATCCGTCGGGATGATTTGGATGAACTGTCGGAAGATGACTGGGACCATGTGATTCGTTGTGGAAAGGATTTCAGTGCCGATGTTTGTATGAGTTTGAATAATTCGATTTCAAAAGAGTTTGCTGCCGGTTACAAATAAATCGAATAGCTCTCATTGTTTTAAACTCTTTTATTATGTATGAGAACCTTTAAATTAATAGCAGGTCTTTCTTTTTGCTACTGGTGGTTGCTTGTCAGGACAAAAAGCGGTCTTCGCAGATTAAGGTAGCGGAGAATGAGTCGAAATATGTGGTTCTGGCATATGTCACTTCATGGGAGAAAGTACGCCCGATCCGGCATGTTTGACCCATATTAATTATGCATTTGGGCATGTTACAGATAATTTCAAAGGAATACGTATAGATAATGAACCACGTTTGCAAATGGTGGTGGGGCTGCGTGAAAAAAAACGTCTTTGAAAGTTTTGCTGTCTGTAGGCGGATGGGGAAGCAGTAGGTTTAGTGAGATGGCACAGACAGATAGTACACGTATGGCGTTTGCTGCAGATTGTAAACGGGTGATAGACCAGTTTGATTTGGATGGAATTGATATAGATTGGGAATATCCCGGTATAGGAACTGCCGGTGTATCTTTTTCGCCGGAGGATACTGATAACTTTTCTTTGTTGATGAAGGATGTACGCCATGCTATCGGTAAAGACAAACTGCTGACCATTGCTACACAGGCAGGTGCCAAATATTACAACTTAAGGGCTGTCGAACCTTATGTGGATTATGTCAATATCATGACATACGATATGGAGGAATCTCCTAATCACCATTCGGCCTTGTACCGTTCGGAAATGGCTGAGGAATGGTCTTGCGAGGATGCGGTTGCCGCCCATGTTGCCGCAGGTTTTCCTGTCGGACGCTTGGTATTGGGTATTCCGTTCTATGGGCATGGGACTAATGAAGCTCCAGAATTATTGGATTATCGTCATATTATCGCTTTGGATTCTTTACAGAGTTGTTGGGATAGTGCGGCACAAGTTCCTTATATGGTAAATTCGCAAGGACATGTGGTCGTTAATTATGAAAATGCCCAATCCATCGCATTCAAGTGTCAGTTCCTGCATCAGAAAGGGATGCTGGGGGCTATGTACTGGGATTATGATAGCGATGATGAAAAGGGTACATTACGCCATGCCGTCTATCAAGGTGTAATGAATCCTTGACTCTTTCAGCTTATTTTTTCTTTATCTGCATATTTCCTGTAGAGAGGATAAGCCGCTTGCAGTATTTTGTTCTTTAATAAAGGAAAATAGTCGGGATAAACCGATAAAAAAGTTTCTACTGCTTTGTAGGCCGCTTCGCTATCGTGATTCCTTAATAAAGCCCCGACCCAATTGCGGGGGAAAAAGATATCTCCGGTACGTTGAACCTCTGTTAGTTCTTCTAATGCCGGACGGATATATTTCACCGCATAATCCTTTCTTGTAGAATGATTCAGATAGCTTAAGGTCGTAGCTGCCCAGGGCTCAATCCTTCTGTTTTCCGCTTGCAATAAAGATTGGAACAAACTGTCCAATTTTAAAGTATCGGCAGTCATCGCACGTGATATGAAATCGAATTGACGTAGACGGTCCGGATTGTGGATGCGTTGGCGCTGTGTCTTAAGTATTTCTTTTCCTTGTTCAGGTATACGCAAGGCCAGTTCGTAGGCCAATGTAGTGTAATCTTTTTCATTTAATTGTTGGACTCTTTCGGTTTCCCATAAGGAATAAAGGCACTGAATCATAGCCGGACTTGCTGTTTCTGTAATTAGAAGGCGTAATAACTGGATGCGACAAGAAGGAATCGGATGAGAATAGCTGAGTCTATAAAGCTCATTTTCTATTTTATCACGTTCTACCGAAGATGTCTCTTGCAGAGGAGAGGACAAGTAATTGGTTAATGTCGAAGCTATCAACGGGTTCTTTTCACAATGTATTCCGTTGAGTAATGCATTCATCCATGTAGTATTCGGAATTCTTTTTGCTTGATAATTTTCATGCATCATCATTAAAACTGCCTGTCGGGTTGTTTCATTGTCTATTTCTTGCCAATGTTCCAGCAGCCAGTGGAGACTGTTGTTGTCAGGAATAAACAAACCATATCCTCTTCCGTCCGTATTGGGCAAAATACGGGTGGGGGTAAAGGGTAACGTAATACGGCATAAGCTGTCTGTCAGGCTAGCTTCTATCGTTGTGTCTCTTGTTCCGCAAAGGGTGATATTGAATTTTTGAGGCCAGTTTAATCCTCTTTGATATGAGTCTTGCTGATGTATGGTCAGCTGTTTGCCGGATACTTCGAAATTGATTATCGGCATTCCTTTTTGGTTTACCCATACATCGCTGAAAGCGGTTAGATCTTGCTCTGTTTTACTGTTTAGAATTTGTATCAAGTCATCCCAAGTAGCGTTGGCGTAAGCGTAAGTTTTTAAATATTCTTGAATCCCTTCCCGAAATGCTTCTTTTCCCATTAATTCCACCAGTTTTACCATCATGACAGGGGCTTTGTTATAAATGATCTGTCCATAAATTAATCCTGCATTTTGAAGGTTATCTAGCGGTTGCCGGATTGCAGTGGTTCCGGGTGTACGGTCTTCTGACAAGGATGCGGCTGTATAAGTCTTCATCCAATTCAGCTGGTGATTGACTTGTGGGAATAATGGTTCGGTAATCAGAGCTGCAAAATAATTGGCAAATACCTCTTTAGTCCAGACATCATCAAACCAGTTCATCGTTACTAAATCGCCGAACCACATGTGAGCGGTTTCGTGGGCGATTAATTGGGTTCGGCGAAGTTCTTCATCAGGAGTGGGATTTTCGCTTAGGAACATTTGCGTGTCATTATATAAGGTGGCGCCTGTGTGCTCCATACCTCCATATTGGAATCCCGGCAAGATAATAAAATCGTATTTGGCAAAAGGGTAGGGGACATTGGTGTATTCTTCCAGCCAGTTCAGCGAAGCGGTCACTTGTTTGAAGATGGTATCTAATTGGGCTACTTTTTTAGAATCTGTTTCGCGGTAGTATGCTGAGATTTTCCGATTGCCTTCTGTATATTCTTGATGTTCTAATTTACCGGTGACAAAGGAAAAGAGATAAGTGCTTAATGGTTCAGTTGGGGCAAAAGTTACCGTTTTGCAGTTGCCTTTTGTTTCTTCTTTAGTAATATAGGTATTGGAAACAGCTTTCCATGCTGTTGGTATATCCAGTCGTAGGGAAAATGTGGCTTTCAGATTCGGCTGTTCGAAACAAGGGAATAAGGTACGGGCACGGTCGGGCACTAATAGCGTATACAGAAATTCATCATTTCTGTTTAGCGACTGGTTGCCGGCAATAAATTTGATAGTGATATTATTTTTGCCTTCTACTATATTTTTTTCAGGTAGGATGATGTGCTCGTTATGGAATTCATAACGGGCAGTTTGTCCATTGACGGATACCGATTTTATTTTTTCAGGCTTTTCTCTGAAGTCGAGAATAATTTCTTGCGGTGCATCCAGATTAAATTCAATGGCAATCTCTCCATTTACCGGAACTGATTTTTGTTCAGGAATGGAGAAATATAGCTTATATTTCAACTCTTTAATCTCCTGTTTGCGCAGTATTGCCAGTTCTTGCGATACGCCCTCGTCGTAGAAACGAGGATTGCTTGTTGTCTGTTGGCAACTGCATAATAATAAGTTGCACATGACAATAAGATATCCGATATATGTTTTCATCATCTAAAATTTATCTTGGTTATCTGCTGCAATTTTTCGGATGCCGCGCTGTGAAGCTATGAATGCACCTCCTAATACTCGTTTCCCCTCGTAAAAAACGGCTGATTGTCCGGGAGCGATGGCGGATGCTTCGGAAAGGAAACGGACCAATAGTTGTTTTTCATCTAATACGAGCACTTGACATGGAATAGGCTTGCTGCGATAGCGGATACGTACTGACAAGTCCTTGCATTGTAGTAAATCCTGCATTTCTGTGATATGATAGTCTTCTACCAACATATATTCTGCTTTAAGTTCCTCGGCGTCCCCTAACATGACTGTATTCTTTTCTGCATTGATGCGTAGAACGTATGCAGGATGCCCCAAAGCGATTTCCAACCCTTTCCGTTGACCTATTGTATAATAAGGAAAGCCTTTGTGCTGACCTATCTTGACTCCTTTACTATTTACAAACCATCCCGGTCCTACTTGGGTGTCAATATCCGGGCATTGCGAACGCAGAAAGTTTCGGTAATCCCCTTCTATAAAGCAGATTTCCATACTTTCACCTCCACGAGCCTTCGCTTCGAATCCCTTTTGTCGGAGATATTCCCGTACTTCCTGCTTGGTATAAGTTCCCAATGGAAAGAGAAAACGTTGAAGTATCTCCTGAGGAAGTTTCCATAGAAAATAGGATTGGTCTTTTGTCTGATCATCTCCCGCTACGATATACAGTTTTCCCTTCCGTTCTTCCAGTCTGCAATAATGCCCGGTAGAGATATGAGCACAATTCGTTTGGTCCGCCCATTCACAGAGAATTCGCTCTTTGAATAGCGGATTGCAAAGGACACAAGGATTGGGAGTTCTTCCTTGCATATACTCATCAATGAAGTGTTTTACAATAATCTGTTTGAACTCTTTCCTCACATCAGCTACATGGTGTTCTATTCCCAGCCGTTCTGCCAAGGCTTTTGCTTCCAGCACATCATCAGGTTCATCTTGACCGGGGGTGGAAAAGCGGGAAGGGACATCCCACGTTCTCATGGTAACTCCTACCACTTCATATCCTTGTTCTTGCAGCATGATGCAAGTGGCGGAGCTATCTATTCCGCCACTCATTCCTACCAAGACTCTTTTATCTCTGTTATTCATTATATAAATAGTTCAGGTTCACGGCGTGCCGCACATTTTTGGTGCAGCATGGGAGTGTAAGGAGTATCAAAAACTCGTGCACCATTAGGGCATTCTTTTACACAAGCGCAGCACTTGATGCATTTGGTAATCTCTGTTTCTATTTTTCCTTCATCGCTTAAAGCAATGGCATGAGTAGGACATACTTCGATACATTCGCCACAGGCAAAACATTCTTCTGTGCAAACTGGAGCGGCAGGAGTAGAGGGGCCTACAAAGCGATAAGGTATATTTCCTTTTATGTAAAAATCGGATAATATTTCATCTTTCTCCAGTTTTGTCAGACAGTCTTTCCCAAATTGTTCCGCAGTCTGTAAATCGGTAATATCCGGACGACCTTCCGCAATGGGCATGTTAGGACGGCTATAACTGTGTTCACCAATAAAGGCACCGGCAGCCAGTGGAGTGAACCCTAATTGAATAGTTTCATCTCTCAATTCGACTAGTGCATCTTCGTAATCGCGGTTACCATATACAGTGATTAAAATAGCCGGAGCATTGTTGCCTCTTAATCTTCGTAGCCGTTGCAATGCTATTGGGGCTACCCTTCCTGCATACACAGGAACTGCAATGATCGTGATAGAATCTTTGATTTCTATCGGACTACTATTCT
>ENA-OQNF01000096-OQNF01000096.1-human-gut-metagenome-genome-assembly--contig:-NODE-96-length-13655-cov-3.424231_pt1 | contig 13655 bp, 9 predicted proteins | sample MGYA00242628_ERZ504878 | MGnify/ENA primary metagenome ERZ504878 (study PRJEB26092, sample SAMD00036383) | human gut metagenome | host: Homo sapiens | study: EMG produced TPA metagenomics assembly of the... | reverse complement strand
AACCATCGCCGCCCCAAACCATGTGGGCGAGCGGCGCATAGACCACGAGCAGCCAAATGCCCAGGAAGGCCGTCATGGCACCAAACTTAACGCGGCCTGCCAGACTGCCCGTAACGATAGCGGCGGTGATCATGGCAAACGCCATCTGGAAGGCGATGTTGATGATCTGAGGGTAGACGGCACCATCCGCAGCATTGCCCTCGGCCGCCTGCAGCACCTGGTTGAGCACCGGCAGGCACAGCAACTGGTCAAAGCCGCCAATAAACGGGCTAGAACCGTCGCCACCGTAGGCCAGCGACCAGCCGGCAACAATCCACAGCACACCAACCAGGCCAATGGCGCCAAAGCACATAAGCATGGTGTTGATGACATTTTTGCGCCTGGACAGGCCGCCATAGAAAAACGCCAGACCCGGTGTCATTAAAAACACGAGCATGGTGCAGATGAGCATAAACGTTGTCGATCCCGTATCGTACATTCGCTCCCCCTTGGTCGCATGAACGTTGTCGGCGCTCATGATGCGGCCGAGGGGCAACTGGTGTAGACCAGATACGGCGTTGTTAAACGCTGCGTTGTCGAATGGAAACGGCACCGCAATCTTGGAAACGGCGCGGCAACGGACGCGAAACGAACGGGAAACGTGCGAACGAGAAGGGCGCGCTTGGCTCCGCTCTGGCTAGCGCCGGAACAGCTCGCGGGCTCGGTCGCGGAGGTCGGTAGCTCGAATGACACCCTCGTAACGATTGATGCGCAGACGCGGGAAGGCGTTAAAGAAGCGTAGGTCGCGGCGGCTGAGTGACACGCTCGGTACCGGGCGGCTCATGCGCTTGCCGGCAAGGCGACGACCGAGCGACGGACGCGGCATACTCGGGCGCGGCATCGGCCACGCGGCGGGCAGCGAGCGCCAGGCCGCGAGCACCATCCGAGATAAACGTCGGCATCGAAGTCTTCTCGCGCAGGGCATCGAGCGCCGCGTCGCCCAGCTCGGCCAGCCAAGCGTTAACGGCGCGACCGCGGATATGCGTCTGCGCCACCGAGTCAATCGCCGAATCGGGAATACGTTCGAGCATAGAGTCGGAGGCGTCGGCAAGCGACTCATTGATGCGGTCGGCAAGGTCGGCACGCACACGCTCAAGCTGATCGGACAGACGCCGCCAGCTCGCCAACGAGCACACCGCATCGACCATCATCGCGACCGCGACGATAAAGGCGGCCAAGCGCACGATTAGCACCGGCAGATGGCCAAGCAGCCCCAGCAATGCCGGCTCCACTAAACGGCAAATACACAACGCACCCAAGCCAAACGCGCAGGCCCAGTACAGGCAGATGCGTCCGTGCAGGTTAAACGGCAGATGCGAGTAATCCCAAAACCGGGCACCCGTCGTTTTTTCCAACAGCACGCCCACGCTATATTCGATCACGCTGCATACGAGCGCGGCAGCGACAAACTGGCTCGAGGCGTCTGGGATTCCACGCAGCAGCAACCAGCACGCAATGCCGCCCGCACCGTAGATGGGACAGCACGGCCCTAGCAAAAAGCCGCTGTTGGCAAAGCGTCCGTGGTTGAGCATGGCGCAGACTGTCGACTCCCATACCCAGCCGCAAAAACCGTAGAAGGCAAACGAGAGTACCAGCGCCGAGAGCGGACAGGCGGCAAGCGTCGCGCCGTCAAATGCCATGTCGATCGCGGTTCCCACCGTCTACCCACTCCTCTTTTCGTTCGATTCTTTGCTCGAGCCGTCACTCGGGCCCTCGTTCAAATCGTTCGCGCCGCCTTTGCGCGGCAGACGGCCGGCAATCGTCTCGCGCAGTGCGCACCATTTATCCGCCAGGCACACAATCCATGCCTCACGACACGTCGGCGGCACCGGTACCAGCGGAAACATATGCCGTACGATAATATTCCGCTCGCGCGGCGTCAGCTCAAAATCTTCCTCCGCACGCGCCAAGGCAAAAAACGGGTGACGAAAGCCATGCAGTCGATGGCTTGGGTCGGGATCGTGCCAGTCATAGAGAAAGTAATCGTGCAGCAGGGCCCCGCGCAGCAGCGATAAGCGGTCGACGGAGATACCGACGCGGCCCAGGCGCTCGGCAAAGGACAGACTTGCCCGCGCTACCGAGGTCACATGCGTATAGACCGTCACATCGCCATGTTGGATAAACTCATGCATCAGGTCCAAGCGGCCCGCCTGGGCAAGCTGACGGGCGGCATCGTCGACCTCGCGCGCGATTTTCTCGGCACGAACGGTATCGGACATGCGGCCTCCTTCCGGCGGCGCTCGGCGGCAAGCCGCGGCCTGCGCGCAATGAATAAAATCATCATCGAATTTACCAGTATGGCATCGGACAAAACGTTTTGCCCCACCAGTTGGCGAATTACCGCGCCGCCGTCACATATCAAACGCCAAAATGTGCGAGACTGTCTTGTGCAATTGTGCCGGCCGAGGGAGTGCCGGCGCACGATTCGCATGGAGTAACCCACAACGATGCTGCTTACGCAAACGACAACGCCCGAGGACGTCAAGGCTCTCGATCGCGCCGAGCTTCCGCTGCTCTGCGGCGAGATCCGCCACGCCATCCTCGAAAGCTCCGCCGCCGTCGGCGGGCACGTTGCCCCCAACCTGGGCGTCGTTGAGCTTACGGTTGCGCTCCATCGCGTGTTTAACTCCCCCATCGACAAGATTGTCTTTGATGTTTCGCACCAGACCTACGCCCACAAGGCGCTGACTGGGCGCGCGTACACTTATATCGACCCGGCACGCTACGGCGAGGCCTCTGGTTTTGCCAATCCTGACGAGTCCGAGCACGACCTGTTCGCCATGGGCCACACCTCCACGTCGGTGAGCCTGGGCTGCGGCTTGGCGCACGCTCGTGACCTGGCGGGCGATGCGTACAACGTCATCACCATCATTGGCGACGGTTCGCTTTCGGGCGGTCTGGCGTTTGAGGGCTTTAACAATGCCGCCGAGCTCGACAGCAACCTGATCATCATCGTCAACGATAACGACCAGTCCATCGCCGAAAACCACGGTGGCCTGTATCGCAATCTGGCCGAGCTACGCGCCAGCAACGGCACCTGTGAGCGCAACGTTTTCCGCGCGATGGGGCTCGACTACTGCTATCTGGACACCGGCAACGATGTGTTGGCCCTGGTCGACACGCTGCAGGAGCTGCGCGATATCGATCATCCCATCGTGCTGCACGTCTCCACCGCAAAGGGCAAGGGCTTTGAGCCAGCCCAGAGCGACCCCGAGCGCTGGCATCATGTGGGTCCGTTTGACATGGCGACTGGGCGCAAGCTCTGCCCGGGCCATCCGAGCGAGCCTGCGCCGCGCACCTATGCCGACATTACGGGCGAGGCGCTCAGCGCCGTCATCGAGCACGATCCGCAGGTCGTGGGCATCACGGCCGCCACGCCCTACATCATGGGCTTTACACCCGAGCTTCGCGCCGCCGCCGGCAAACAGTTCGTCGATGTGGGCATTGCCGAGGAGCACGCCGTGACCTTTGCCACCGCGCTTGCGCGCTCGGGTGCCAAGCCAGTCTTTGGTGTGTACGGCACGTTTTTGCAGCGCGCCTACGACGAGCTGTGGCACGACCTGTGCCTCAACGATGTCCCCGCAACCATCCTGGTGTTTGGCGCGTCGATCTTTGGCACCACATCCGAGACGCACCTTTCGTTCTTTGATATTTCCATGCTGGGCGGTCTTCCCAACATGCGCTACTTGGCGCCGGCCTGCATGGAGGAATATCTGTCCATGCTGAGCTGGTCGCTCGACCACCGCGAGCATCCTGTGGCGATCCGTGTGCCGGGCATTGGCCTGGTAAGCCGCCCCGATCTGGCGCCTGCCGAGGGCGACGATTACGGCGTCGCTCGCTACAACGTCGTGCGCCAGGGCCGCGACGTTGCCGTGCTCGCGCTTGGCGATTTCTTTGAGCTGGGCGAGCGCGTGGCAAACCGTCTGACTGCCGAGTACGGCATCGAGGCCACGCTCGTCAACCCGCGCTTCGCAACCGAACTCGACCGCGAGTTCCTCGACAGCCTTGCCGCCGAGCATCGCGTTGTCGTCACCCTCGAGGACGGCGTCTTGGACGGCGGTTGGGGCGAGCGTGTGGCGTGTTACCTGGCCTGCACGCCCGTGCGCACGCGCACCTTCGGCATCGCCAAGGGCTTCCCCGACCGCTACGACCCCAACGAGCTGCTCGCTCAGAACGGCATGACGGTCGAGACCATGGCCGCCGAAGCCGTGAGACTACTCAACGAGTAAGAAAGCCTCCGCAAGGGAAGCATCCCTGCGGAGGTTTTTATTTTCGCGGCGCGATTATCTCAATCTGTAACATCTAGGGCCCGAATTCCCGTCTAACTGTTACAGATCTAGACAAACCGTCTTTGCCCCTGACCTTTGTCTCAATCTGTAACAGATAGAGACCTTTTGGCCGTCTAACTGTTACAGATCGAGACATTCGAATTCCCCTGAAGAGAAAATCTCAATCTGTAACAGTTAGAACCCATTTCCTCGTCTACCTGTTACAGATTGAGACAAAGCAGCGAGACAGGCCACCACATCTGCAAGAACCACCACAAAGGTGCCTGTCCCTTTATGGTAGGTAGAATAACCCATAAGGTAAGTATGTTTCTGAGTTATTTCGTGTTGACCCATTTGAGCGCGATAGGGTATAACTCTACTCAACCACTAGGGATTTTATTGAGAAAGGTGTTCTACCATGAGCAAGAACCTCTCCCAGCAGGTCGTTCTCGACCGCCGCGGCTTCGTTGCCGCCACCTTCGCAACCGTCGCCGGCCTTGGTCTTGCCGGCTGCTCCGACACCAGCACCGAGGCCGACAAGGGTTCCGCCGGTTCCTCCAAGAGCTCCGAGGATACCGAGGTTTCCGCCACGCTCGACGCCAAGGCATTCGACAAGCTCGTCAACGACGGCCCCAAGGCCGATGACGACGCCATCGCCGCCAGCACCTGGGCTACGGCCGTCAAGGATGCCGGCGTCTTTACGATTGGTGGCGTCCAGACCTCCACGCTCTTCTCCCTCCTCAACGAGAAGGACGGTCAGACCCGCGGCTTCGACGCCGGTATCGCACAGCTCCTGTCCAACTACATTCTGGGCGAGAACAAGGTCGAGATCACCCAGGTGACCTCGGACACGCGCGAGTCCGTCCTGCAGAACGGCCAGGTCGACGCTGTCTTTGCCACCTACACCATCACTGACGAGCGCAAGAAGCTCGTCTCCTTTGCCGGTCCCTACTACTACACCCAGCAGGCTATCCTGGTGCTCGCCGACAACGACGACATCAAGAGCGTCGACGACCTGGCCGACAAGAACGTCGCCGTCCAGTCCGGCTCCAACGGCCCCGCCATCCTGGAGGAGTTCGCCCCCAAGGCCAGCCAGCAGGAGTTCAAGACCGACGAGGAGGCCCGCCAGGCACTCCAGCAGGGCCGCGTTGACGCCTACGTCATCGATAACAACATGCAGCAGAGCGCCCTGGTCCGCGAGCCCGGTAAGTACAAGATCGCCGGCAAGCCCTTCGGCAGCAAGGAGCCCTATGGTATCGGCCTGCCGCTCGATTCCGACGGCGTCGCCTTTGTCAACGACTTCCTTAAGAAGATCGAGGACGACGGCACCTGGACCGAGCTGTGGCAGATCTGCATTGGCGACCGTACGGGCGACACCAATGTTCCCGAGCTGCCCGAGATCGGCGCCTAGGCAGCAAGCCTAGTAACGGCCGCTACGAAACCATACGGAAACGCACGATGCGCTTTATTGCGCTAAACTGTTTCCTCACTGAGTTGTCGGGGCTTCCGTACACACGGGAGCCCCTTTCCTTACCGGCGGGAGGTCCGCATGAGTCTCTCCGAGCTCTGGTCGCTCTATGGCCAGAACTATATCGACGCGCTGCTAGCAACCTGGGGCATGGCGCTTGAGTCGTTTGCCATCGCCATGGTGCTGGCCGTCGCCGTCACCGTGATGCGCGTGTCGCCGCTCAAGCCGCTGCGCGTCTTTGGCGACCTGTATGTCCAGGTCTTCCGTAACATCCCCGGCATCGCGCTGCTCATTATCGTCGTCTACGCGCTGCCGCCGCTCAAGGTCGTCCTGCCCTACCGCACCTGCGTCATCGTCGCCACAGTGCTCTTGGGTTCTGCCTTTGGCTCCGAGAACTTTATGAGCGGCATCAACACCGTCGGTGTCGGCCAGGTGGAAGCCGCCCGCTCGCTGGGCATGAGCTTCAGCCGTATCCTCGCCAAGATCGTGATTCCGCAGGCGCTGCGCTCGAGCGTGCTGCCCATGACCAACCTCTTTATCGCCGTCATGCTCACCACCGCGCTCGGCAGTCAGGTGCCGCTTAAACCGCAGGAGCTCACCGGCGTGGTGAGCTACATCAACACGCGCTCGCTCGGCGGCGTCGCCGCGTTCTTTATCTCGGCGCTCGGCTACCTGGGCACGGCCTTTGTGGTGAGCCACATTGGCAACTATATCGATAAGAAGGTGAGGATCCTCCGATGAGCAAGCACTCCACCTCCGCGCTCACCATGCGCGATGCGCTCTACGAGGCTCCCGGCCCCAAGATGCGCGCCAAGATTCGCGTCGGCACCGCCATCTCACTTGTTGCCGTGGCCGCGCTCATCGCTCTGGTACTGCAGCGCTTTTATGTGACCGGCCAGCTTTCGGTCCATTACTGGTACTTCTTTACGCACCTCACCACCTGGAAGTTCCTGCTTGCCGGTTTTGAGGGCACGGTAAAGGTCGCGCTCACCGCCGGCGCCATCGCGCTGGTACTGGGCTTAGCCCTCATGCTCGGCCGTACCAGCGACATCAAGCCGCTGCAGCTGGTCTGCCGCGTGCTCACCGATTTCTTCCGTGGCGTGCCGAGCCTGCTGTTCATCTACTTCTCTTTTTGGTGCTGCCTCAGTACAAGATTTCACTGCCGTCGTTTTGGATGCTCACGCTTCCCGTCGCGCTCGCTGCAGCCGGCGTACTTGCCGAGATCTTCCGCGCCGGCGTCAACGCCGTGCCGCGTGGTCAGGTCGAGGCAGCCCAAGCGCTCGGTCTCTCCAAGGCCAAAATCACCTTTAAAATCGTATTGCCCCAGGCGATTCGGTTTATCATTCCGTCGTTGATTTCGCAGCTCGTGGTCGTAGTCAAAGACACCACCGTCGCCTACGTGGTGAGCTACCCCGACCTCATGCAAAATGCCCGCGTGCTCATCACCAACTACGACGCGCTCGTATCAGTCTATCTGGTGATCGCGGTCATCTACATCCTCATCAACGTCGCGATCAACAAGGCCGCTGTCTACGTTTCGCACAAGACCGGCGCGACCATCATCCGCTAACGCTTTACCATTTCGAGTCATAAGGAGCCGAGCACCATGGCACAGAGCACCTCATCCACCGGCAATCAGCCGTTGATCGAGCTCAGGCACGTCGATAAGCACTACGGCGATCTGCACGTCCTCAACGACATCAATCTCTCGGTCGACCGCGGCGAAGTCGTCGTTGTGATTGGCCCCTCGGGCTCGGGCAAGTCGACCATGTGCCGCACCATCAACCGCTTGGAGACCGTCGACTCGGGCGAGATTCTCATCGAGGGCGAGCCCCTGCCGCAGGAAGGCAAGGATCTTGCCCGCATGCGCGCCGAGCTGGGCATGGTGTTTCAGCAGTTCAACCTATTCGCACATATGACGGTGCTGCAGAACGTCATGCTGGGACCGGTCGACGTGCTGGGCGTCTCCAAGGACGAGGCCCGCGAGCGCGCCATGGACCTGCTGAGCCGCGTAGGCGTTGCCGAGCAGGCCGATAAGGTGCCCGCACAGCTCTCGGGCGGCCAGCAGCAGCGCGTGGCCATCGCCCGTTCTCTTGCCATGCAGCCCAAGGCCATGCTCTTCGATGAGCCCACGAGTGCCCTTGACCCCGAGATGATTAACGAGGTGCTCGAGGTCATGGTGCGCTTGGCGCAGCAGGGCATGACGATGATCGTCATTACGCACGAGATGAACTTTGCCCGCCGCGTGGCCGACCGTGTCGTGTTTATGGCCGATGGCCAGATCGTGGAAACCGGCACGCCCGACGGGTTCTTCGACCACCCCCAGACCAAGCGCGCCCAGGACTTCCTCAACTCCATTAAGGGCCACTAGCCAGCCACCCCGTGGGACAAATCCATTGAAAGTGTTGTCCTACGTCTCTCATGCGCCCTGTCACCTTTAGATTCGAAAGCAACACCTATGATCGGAACTCGCACTTCATCGTCATACACCCCGCACGTCGACGTCGATCCCGCCGACCGCCCGCTCATCCTCGTCGCGCCGCGTTGGGAAGAGGCAAAGCCGTTTTTAAGCGAGACGCTCTCCCCCAACGAGGAAATCGCAAGTGTCTTTGTCGATGCCATCCTTGCCGCCGGCGGCCTGCCGCTGCAGATGTCCATCACCGAGGACATTGAGGTCATCCGTCATTACGTCGACATCGCCGACGGCATCGCCATTCCCGGCGGCCCCGATGTCAATCCCAAACGTTGGGGCGATGATCGACCCTACGACCCCACCCTCTGCTGCGAAATCCGCGATAGTTTTGAGTTTAAGCTGGTCGACGAGGTACTCCGCGCCAAAAAGCCGCTCTTTACCACCTGCCGCGGCACGCAGCTGCTCAACGTCGCCACCGGCGGCACCCTGTGCATGGACGTGCCGAGCCTGGGCGCGCGCGAGGGCCGCACGCAGTGGCGCCATACCCACGTGCTCAACGACCCTGTGCATCCTGTCGAGGTCGTGCCGGGCTCGCTGCTGGAGCGCGCGGTTGGCGGGCACAGGCTGATCCAGACCAACTCCGCACACCACTGCTGCGTCGATCGTCTGGGTAAAAGCACGCGCTTGGTCGCCAAGGCAACCGACGGCGTGCCCGAGTGCATCGAAGTCGAAGGCCAGCCGTTCTGCCTGGGCGTGCAATGGCACCCTGAGTACACGTGGAAGACGCTCGAGACCGACTTTGACCTGTGGAAGTCGTTTGTCGAGGCAGCGGCCAAGGTTAAGCGGGCTCGCTAGCTCGCGAATCACACAGGCTTAAACCTTCCATGCCAGGGGGGTGTTCCTATAGTTTTGTCAACTGGGCAATGCTGTTTTCAAGATTGAATCGCGACATGCTAACGCCAGGCCTTTCGGCCGATGGGCTCCAATCTGTTCGGAGCGCTTCGACTAGGCGGCGTAGGGCACCCTGTCCCGCATGATCGCGTAGATGACCTTCAGCCTCTTTCGTGCCAGCGCCTTGAGCGCCTTGCCGTGCGGCATGCCCCGCTCTCGGCACCTAGCGTAGTAATCGCCCCATCTTCCCTCTGTCCGGGTAAGGCAGTTGCACGAGAATATGAGCAGGTTCTTCAGCCTCTTGTTGCCTTGGCGCGATGCCGTCACCGAGGAGATCGAGGTCCCCGACTGGCGGTTGCGCGGCGCCAGGCCGCAGTACGACGCGAGCCTGTCATGGCTTGGGAAGTCTTCGATATCTATGGAGATCGCGAGCTCGGAAGCGGTTTTGGGGCCGATCCCCGGCACCGTCAGGAGGCATCGGTAGGTATCGTCGCCCTCGAGGAGGGCGGATATCTCCGCCGTGATCACATCGATCTCCGCCGAGTTCTCGGAGATCCTGCGCGCGAGCAGCCTCACCGCCCGGTCCTCGGCGGCGATGGCCGCCGCGTCCGGCCTTGTCGAGGAGGCCGTCGAGCGGACGAGGGCCTCGATCTTGCCGCGCGCCGCCCCGCGCGTGAGCGCCGCCGCCCTGCGGGGCCCGGCGTCGGCCACCGACCAGGCCCCGCCGAGGGATGCCATGAGCCTCAGCTGGGGACCGTCGGACAGGTCGACCAACGCCTCGAAGGCGGGGCACGATTCCAGCAGGATGCTGCGCAGCCGATTCTTGCTCCTGGTGTTTTCGCAGTTCAGGAAGTTTCTCTGGGCGGCCAGCGCCCTCGCCGCCGCGACCGTCGGGCCCGGATCCCTGACCGGCAGGAGTGCGTCGGGGATGCCCAGCGCCGTCTTCGCGATGACCATTGCGTCCCGCTCGTCGGTCTTGGCGTCGCCGGCGAAGAGCCTGGCGGCCCCGTGTGCCGCGAGTCCCGGCAGGTACGCCGCCGACATCCCGGCCGCCTTGGCGCGGGCGAGCGCGAGGGCGCCTATGTTGCGCGACTGGTCGACGACCACGAGCGCGTCGGGGAAGCGGCCGAACAGCGAGTCCAGATCGCCCTCCCTGTTCGCGACGGGGGCGCTCAGCAGTATCTCGCCGTCCCGGGTCGCGACGCATGCCCAATGGGACAATTTCCCGACATCGAGCCCGATGACGGCTTCCGGCATTCTAGGTGGTGCCACGGTGTTATCCTCCAATCGGTAGGCCGATCGGAACCCCTCCCTGCGACACCCACATTACCTGGCCGTGGCGCTTGCGCCCGGCAGTTTCCTATCAGTCGTCCGGAGCGGCGAGCGCCCCCGGTGGCAACACCCCCCGGGCCCTCTACGGGGCAGGGGCAGACGGCCATCCGGAGGCGCCCGATCGGCGGCCCCTCGGGGCTTGCCCGTATCGTAGGCAATGCGCCGAATGCTCGCCATCGAAATTTATCGGTGGCCCACTTCAGACTGTAATGGGGCGTCCTCGGCACCTCAGCATCTCGGAAGAAAGGAGACCAGGTGCGCAGGAATTCCATTTTTACGAAACGGTGGGTGAAGGGAAGCGCGGTCCTCGTTGCCACTGCAGCGACGCTCGTGTTTGCCAATCCCCAGCAGGCGATTGCCACGCCACTCAAGGGCGTCGACTCGGCGACCGTGTTCCAGTCTGCCTCGAATGTCGTCGACATCGATTTCGCTGACGGCATCAAGGGCCGTATTACGTTCCTCGAGGACGGTATTTTCCGTTATAACGTCGACCCCAAGGGTGAGTTTTCCGAGTACGCCACGCCGCGCAGTAAGTCCCACACGGCTAAGATCCAGGCTCAGCCCGATACCTCGGACACCTACAGCAAGCCGAGTGCGACGGTTGCCGACAAGGGCGACACTATCGAGATCACCGGCGGAAAGGCGACCGTGATCCTGGACAAGGCGACTGGCAAGATGAGTATCAAGTCAGGCGACCGTGTCGTGGTTTCCGAGTCCGCGTCCCTCGACCTTGATAAGAAGGGTACCGTCCAGACGCTCGCCAAGGAGAAGTCCGAGAACTTCTTTGGCGGCGGCACCCAGAACGGACGCTTCCTGCACACCAACCAGACCATCGCCATCTCCAACACGAACAACTGGACCGATGGCGGCGTTGCCTCGCCCAACCCGTTTTATTGGACGAGTGACGGCTACGGCGTGCTCCGAAACACGTTTGCAGAGGGTTCCTACGACTTCGGTTCCACGGACTCATCGACGGTCACGACTTTGCACAGCGAGAATGAGTTTGATGCCTACTACTTCGTGGCGACCAACGAGGGAGCTTCGAACGTGGCAACTGAGATGCTGCAGGACTACTACAAGGTGACCGGTAACCCGGTACTGCTGCCCGAGTACGGGTTCTACCTTGGTCATCTTAATGCCTATAACCGTGATGGCTGGTCAACGACCTCGGGTCAAAAGAAGTGGGAGACCAAGGGCAGCAAGTCCTCGAGCGAGAAGGGCGACGTTAAGTACGAGTCTGGCATGTCGACGGGCTACAAGCTCGACGGCACACTTGCGGCCGAGACGCTCAACGGTGAGGGCCCTACGGTTGATACCGAGAACATGAAAGCGACCGATTTCGACCGCCAGTTCTCTGCTCGGCAGGTTATCGATGACTACGAGGACAGCGACATGCCGCTCGGCTGGTTCCTGCCGAACGACGGCTACGGCGCCGGCTATGGCCAGAACGGTTACTACAAGACCGGCGGCGTCAACTCCGACGGAGCGAGCTCGGCCGACCGTCTTAACGCTGTGCGTGCCAACGTCGACAACCTTAAGAAGTTCACCGAGTATGCCAACTCAAAGGGTGTGAGCACGGGCTTGTGGACCCAGTCCAACCTTGAGCCCGACAGCAACCCTGAGACCCCGTGGCATCTGCTTCGCGACTTCGACGCCGAGGTCAAGACGGGAGGCATCACTACCCTTAAGACCGACGTTGCCTGGGTTGGATCTGGCTACTCCTTTGGTCTTAATGGCATCAAGACAGCTTATGACACGGTGACGACCGGCGCTAACAAGCGCCCCAACATCATCACGCTCGATGGTTGGGCCGGCACGCAGCGCTTTGGTGGCATTTGGACCGGCGACCAGTATGGCGGTAACTGGGAGTACATTCGCTTCCATATCCCCACGTATATCGGTCAGAGTCTTTCGGGCAACCCCAACATCGGCTCCGACATGGATGGCATCTTTGGCGGCGACCCCATCATCTCTGCGCGTGACTACCAGTGGAAGACGTTCACGCCCTCTATGCTCGACATGGACGGTTGGGGCACCTACCGTAAATCGCCCATGACGCACGGCGATCCCTACACAGGCATCTCGCGCTTCTATCTCAAGCTCAAGGCGCAGCTCATGCCCTATATCTACACGAGCGCGGCCTCGGCGGCCAACATCGACACGGGTAACGGCGATGCCGGCCTGCCCATGATCCGCGCCATGCTGCTTTCTGACAACTCCGAGTACGCCGCAAGCACTTCGACGCAGTACCAGTATATGTTCGGTGAGAACTTCCTAGTGGCACCGGTGTATCAGGATACCCAGGCAGATGAGAACGGCAACGACATTCGCAATGGGATCTACCTCCCCAACTACGGCACCGACGAGAATCCCACCATCTGGATCGATTACTTCTCGGGTAAGCAGTATCGCGGCGGCCAGGTTCTCAACAACTACGAGGCTCCGCTTTGGAAGCTGCCGCTGTTTGTGAAGGCCAACGCTATCGTGCCGATGTACGCCGAGAACAACAACCCCGAGGCAGTGAGCGACACCAACACCAAGGGTACCGACCGCAGTCAGCGTATCGTCGAGTTCTTCGCCACCGAGGGCGACGGCACCTTTACGCAGTACGAGGACGACGGCTCCTCCATCGAAAACAACACGACTGAGGACGATTCCTACGGCACGATCGACAATATCTCCTACGGTGAGCATGTGAGCACCGTCTACAGCTCCAAGGCCGCAGGCGGCACCGCGACCTTTACCGCCGAGGCCTCGCAGGGCGGCTACAACGGCTACGACTCCAACCGCACCACGACCTTCGTGGCCAATGTGTCCGCCAAGCCCACGAGCGTCGTCGCCAAGAACGGCGGATCCGCACTCAACGTGGTTGAGGTCAACTCGCAGGAGACCTTTGACGCCGCGACCCCCGAGGCCGGCCAGGCGGTCTACTTCTACAGCAAGACCCCCAACCTCAACCACTACGGCAGCGATGCGGACGGCACCGAGGCCGAGCAGGGCGAGAGCTTCAACAACACCAAGATCACCACGAACCCCAAGGTCTACGTCAAGTTCGCGAAGACCGATGTTGCTGCAGCGGCGCAGACGCTTGAGCTGGGCGGTTTCGTGAACGCCGACGCAACGCTCACAGCCGATCGCCTCAACGAGAACCTCTCCGCACCCACGAACCTTGCTGCCCCCGAGGACGTCACGACCCCCAACGAGCATCAAGCTCACCTGGGGAAAGGTCGATGGTGCTACCTCC
>ENA-OQNF01000095-OQNF01000095.1-human-gut-metagenome-genome-assembly--contig:-NODE-95-length-13674-cov-4.111095_pt1 | contig 13674 bp, 15 predicted proteins | sample MGYA00242628_ERZ504878 | MGnify/ENA primary metagenome ERZ504878 (study PRJEB26092, sample SAMD00036383) | human gut metagenome | host: Homo sapiens | study: EMG produced TPA metagenomics assembly of... | reverse complement strand
GGTAAAGTTCCGATACTTCCAGCTCTGCAATCGGCTCTCCCTCTGTCTGGCTGACATCAAATACCGTTGTCACACGGAACCTTGGAATGACCATCTCCACGATCTCTGTTTCCGGCTGACCGTCATCCCCGATCACCGGCTCTTTTGTTACAGGGTCAATCTTTTCAATCTCCTGTTTCTCACGGATGGGTGCCGGTGCGATGATCTGGATTCCTTTTTCCCCACGTTTTACATGGCGGTTAAACTTCTTCTGCCACGCCTGATACCCTGCCACCAGAGTAGCCTCCGGTTTCTGCATGGTGATCAGAAGGGTGTTATTAAAACTGTAATTATGGAACTTGGACATGGTATTCAGATATTCCGTATACCGTTCCGAAGTAAAAATCTCCTTTACGCCCTGTTCCAGCCGTTCCGATATTTCCTTTAACTGTTTCTCTATATTATTTGCCATAAAACAAATCCTCCTTTTGGATTTCTCCCGCCAGAAAATATCCTGACGGGAAACTTTTTATAACTCCTGTTCGTGTTTCTTCTTTGCTGATTTCTGCACAGTCGGCTGCTGTGGTGCGTTTTGCTGTGCTTTTTCCTGCTTTAAGCGTTCCAGAATAGATGGCTTATGGATTCTGTCTGCTGTTTCCGGAAGTTCTTTTTCTTCTACAGCATCCCTGCTATCTGTGCTACTTCCTTCTCTGCCAATATCCTCATCTGCCATAATCGTCTCATTGCCCTTTTCATCCATGTTCAGCAACGCATTTAACTCAGATAACCGTTCCATCTTTTCATTCAGCTCTGCTTCTTTCGGGAATGGTTTCTTTACCTCTTCCTGTGCTGTCGCAAGCTGCTGTTGTACGGTTTCCAATTTCTGCTCGCTTTCCGTCAGCTTCCTGTCAATGGAAGAAAGGGTGTTATGGATACGCTGCATATTTCCTACCGGGTCTTTTCCGATTTCCAGCTTATAAGAACATTTCCCTTTGACCGTCAGTTCAAATGCATTGGAGAACATATTGTAGGAAGCAGATAACGTAAACCCATGATATTCCCCGACCTTTCCACCGGTGCTAACGGTTTTTAGTCCTGCACAGGCAGCGATCAATGCCTCGCCTGCTTCTTTCTTATCTTCATAAAGGACATTTCCTACTGTCATGGCAAACGTGTCATTATCCTGTAAATCCACGCTTTTTACTACCTGGGAATCTATCTGCATCCCGGCAATCCGCTCTTTCAATGCACTGATCTGTACCGGGAAATTCTTTGCAATATCGGATTCCAGACGGTAAATCTGACTGGTATGGTTTGCCTTTAAGAGTTTCAGCTTACTCACCTGCACATCCAGATCCATTTTTTCCTTAATGTACGGATTGCCTGTAGCAAGTGCCTTGATCTCTGCATAGGACAGTGCCGTATCATCCACATCTTCACAAGCCCTGACCGGGGATTTACTGGTCATGATCTGACTGATGAACTTCTGCTTATTCTCCAAAATCTGCCACATATACGCATCAAAAGTGTTCTCCGTCACATACCGGAATATCTTTACTTTGTCATTCTGGTTTCCCTGTCTTAAAATACGCCCTTCCTGCTGTTCCAGATCAGTCGGTCATTTTTTGCGGACAGTTCAATACATGCCTGTCTGTTTCGCTCCCTGCTCCTGCGTTTGCTCTCGTTTGATTTCTCCCTCTGTATCTTCTTGGCACAAGCAGGACAATACTTCGATATGCCAGAGCGGGGAACATATTCAACACCGCACACCGTACAATTCTTAGGCTTTAACGCAGTCCACCGCTTTGTCGGTGTGATATGTAATTCACCGACAAAGCCGATGAATTTATAATAAATCTTGATTTCCTGCCGCACCATTCCGTCTGTAAGTTTCTCACGTTCCGAAACAAGTATCTTGTCTATAAGTGCGTTTATGATGGTTGCGTCCAGTTCCTTAATGCCTTGATAGTTGCGGATTAGGGAGAGGAAATCACGGACACCCTGCGTCTTCTCATAGCTGTCGCTGAGCGTTTCCGTTACCTCTTTCAGCCTTGCTTCAATTTCAAGCTGTTCTTTCTGGTATTTTCCCGACATCATCTCAAAATTCCGCTCGGTAATACGCTCCATCACCTTATCTTCATAGAGTGAGGAAAACAGCCTGTCCAGTTCTGCAAGGCGTTTGTTCAGTTTTCTTTGCTCCTTTTCCAGTGCCTTTGCCTTGCTCTGGTCTGTTTCCGTGAGCCGCTTTTCAATCGCCCTCACTGCCTTTTCATCATTGACTGCCATATCCGCAAATCGGTTGATGTCGGTGAGGACAGCGTTGAACAAGTCCCTCGCTTCAATGCTGTGTGCGGTACACATGATATTACCGTATCTGCCATAATTATTGCAGGAATATTGTACGCAGTCGATGATGTCGGGGCGTTTCCTCCTGTTGGCACTCATAGCCCGCATCGCATAGCCGCAGTCCGCACACTTAATAACGCCTGCAAAGATGTTCTCAAAGCCGCCCTTGTTTTCTGGTAATCTGCGGCTTGTAATAAGCTGCTGTACGGTATCAAATTCCTCCTGCGTGACTATCCCCTCATGGGTGTCTGGTATCACTTCCCATTCTTCGGGCAGCTTAGAGGGGCGTTTCTTGCTTTTCATGTTGGCGGCAATCCGCTTGTAGCCTGCAAGGTTTCCCGCATATATCGGGCTTCTTAAAATGCCCCTTACGCTGTTCTCGCTCCAAATATAACGGTTCTCCTCATTCTCCTCAAAATACCTCTCATAGCCTGTTGCCCCCTGCTCCGCCGCATAAGCGGCGGGGCGTAAGATATGCTGTTTGTTGATGTGCTTGCGGATTTTGGCGATTCCGTTGCCCGCTAACGCAAGGTCAAATATTTCCCTTACCACATGGGCAACTTTGTCATCTATCAGCAGATGGTTGTGGTCGGCGGGGTCTTTGACGTAACCGTATGGTGCTGTCGTCCCCATGAATTTCCCCTGCTGAAACCTCGCTCGGTACGCCGATTTTATCTTGACCGACACATCGGCGGAATACATTTCGTTTAGGATGTTGCGGAAAGGCGTGATGTCCATAGCGGATTTATTGAGCGTGTCCACGCCGTCATTGACCGCTATATACCTCACATTATGCTCTGGGAAAAACACTTCCAGATACAGTCCGCAATCAAGATAGTTCCTCCCCAGACGAGATAAATCTTTCGTGATAACGCAGTTTATCAGACCGCTTTCAATGTCCTTAATCATGTTCTGGAAACTTGGTCTTTGGAAATTTGTACCAGAGTAACCGTCGTCCACATACGTTTTTGCTAAGTGCCATCCCTGCTTTTTCACATAATCCGTGAGGATGGATTTCTGTGTCGCAATGCTCGCACTCTCGTTATCCGTGCCATCGTCTTTTGACAAGCGGCAGTACATGCCGACTTCATAAATCTTGTTCTCCATTCTTATTCCTGCCATACTGTAAAACCTCCATATCTGTCCTATCTGTTTTCATGTTCCATTGCGTACATTCTAAGCGGACAGCCCCTCATTGTCGAAGGTGTCGCCCTCGGCAATCTTCTTCCGAATATCCTCGGAAATAATCGGGATAAACGCTTCTGTGACTGTCTGCGTGCCGACATATTCACGGCTGATTATCATCTGAACTGGTGCTTTCGGCACGATACGCTTTCTCTTTTTATCTGCTTTCTTATCCTCGCCCATACTTAAATCTTCCTTTCCAGACAGGGCAGGAGAACGTCTGGAAACGCCCCGCCCTGTCAATCAGATACCATCAATCCCCGCTGTTTACTTCTTTCTGTAATGCTTCAAGGAGTGCTGCTGCTTCATCAGCGTTCAACGTGATACCCTTTCCGCACTTCTCACGGTTCGGGGAAAAGCTGCGGATGTCATATTTCGGCTCTCTTCCGTTCCATGAGATAAGATTGATTTCTTTTGTGTAGCCGCTGTCGCCCTTAGACAATACGGCGATTTCCTTTACAATCTCATACTGGATTTCTTTCATTCTTCATACCTCAATTTTCTGCATTTACCTCCCGAAAAGAGAAGATTAGCGGCTGTCCCTGCCCCGTTTCCTCTGCAATTCACGCTCCAAAAGTTTAATGATGGTTTCCTCCATCTGCTTCGGCGTTGTGTTCTTCGGAAAATACTTTTTCAGCTTGCTTGTGTTGATTTTCAAGGTTTCTTTCTGGTTTCCCTTTTCCTCCGTCATAATTGCAAATATCGTATCCATGTCAAGCCGCCCGCTCTGGCTTAGGCTTTTCATCCGCTGTGCCTGTGAGAGTGAGGGCGTTGCTTCTTCGCTCTCCATCGTGGCAAAGAGGTTTTCCTGCTCGTCTTTCTTCAAAAAGGACAGTTCCACCGCAGGCGTGAGGGCGATTTTCCCCTCGTCCACCATCCGCAAAATCGGCGGTATCAGTTCCGTCAAACGGATAAATCTTTGTACGGTCATCCTGCCTACGCCGAAGCCCTGTGCCACCTTGTCGTCCGTCCGCAACTTCGTCACAACTTGTGACGAGGTTAAGTCTGTGCGGAAACCCTGCCGCTTCATGGCTTCGGATTTCATCTTGTAGGCAAACGCCCGCTCTGATGGCAGGATATTCTCACGCTGTAAATTACTGTCTACAAGGGTGATGATGGCTCGGTCACGGTCTAAGGGCAGGACAAACGCAGGCACGGTATTTATCCCTGCAAGTTCAGACGCACGGACACGCCGCTGCCCTGCAATCACTTCATAGCCGTTCCCGTCCTCTTTCGGGCGTGTGATTATCGGCGTGACAATGCCAAATTCCTTGATGCTTTCCGCTAATTCTGACAGCGTTTCATCCTCTGCCACATGAAACGGATTGTCGGGAAACGGGTACAAGTCTTTGGTCTTTAACACCTTAAAATCCTGTTTCTTCATTCACATATCTACCTTTCTTTCGCTCTGCTTTTATGGTTTTTCTGCAATTCTTCCAACACTTCGGGCGGTATCTTTGAGAGCAGCCGCCCCATCTGCTCGTTGGTTCTCTGCAACTCAAATATCTTCTGGTTCGCTTTCTGCACCTTTAGTTCCTGCTCATACTTTTCATCACGCATACGCCCCGCATAGTCTGATTCCTGCCCGATTTGCTCCTTTAGGCTATTGATATAGGCACTCTGCTTACTGATTTCCTTTGAGAATTTCTCCACGTCTGGGAGCCATGCCGCAATCAGTTCCAGAGCCTTGTCACGCTTCTTCCCTGCATTAAAGGCGTTGATGTCGGACAGTGCAGACACAATTTCCTCATACTGTTTATCAAGCCTGCCGCCCAACTTATAGAGCCATGTGGGGACATGTTTCCGCTTCGTTTCCATTGAGGACTGACCTCTTTCAAGCTGATTCCACCGTGAGGACATCCGCTCATGGTAGGCGGTCTGCCATTCGGACAGGCTCTTTTGATTGCCTAAAATTGTTTTGGCAGACAGCTTATTGTCTGGTGTAATCGGCACAAAACAGAGGTGCATATGCGGCGTTCTCTCGTCCATGTGGACGACTGCGGAGAGGATATTTTTCTCCCCGACACGCTCTGAAATGAAATCCAGAGCCATCGTAAAATACGCTTTCTGTTCTTTGGGCGGCAGGCTGTTCATAAATTCTGGCGAAGCCGTGATAAGCGTTTCCACCATCATCACGCTATCTTTCCTCGTCCTGCACCCTGCTTCGGCTACCATGCGGTTAATCTCTTTCTTGTAGGTGTACCTCGGCGGATTCACAAGATGGTAGTTATCTTTCGAGCGTTCCATATCTATATCTGGATTGCTTTTATAGGCTTCTTTTTTTACGCTCGTTGTGGCGTTCGCAAGCCGCAACGCCGCCCGCTTTTCGTTTCTGGAAACGCAGGATTGCATAGGGCATAATTCATCATCTTCCTTTCTTCGGCGGGTAAACTGCCCTTTGGGTGACAGCGGTGACGGCGGTGACAGCAGTTTTGGGATACCCCCTACCGACTGCCTCAACTGTCACCCTTATTCCCTGCATGACGGTCATGTCGATGATGACGGTGTTTTTGGAATACCCCCTCGCAAGAGCCGTCACCGTCATGCTGCCATTCTTTTATCCGAAGCGTGGAGCGTAGGATAAGCAGGGCGTAAGACCTGCCATAAGGGAGTCCAGAGGGAACGTCTGGCACACGACTTTGCAGGGCAAAGTGTAGTGTGTTACACCCTGTAAACGCAGTCGGAAAAATCGGAAGGATTTTTCTGACCGCAGGGGTGGTTTTACACGCCGAAAAGGGCGGGTAAATCCTACGCCTGCACTTTGCGTTTACGGGGTGTTCTCCCGCAGGGATGACAGCGGCAGGGTATCCTAAAATCACTGTCACCGCCGTCACCGCTGTCACCCGCAGGGCAGAGTCGCCAGCTTTACACGGCTTTAAGCGTCAATGACAGTAACAGGGGGTATCCCAATATCGCTGTCACCACCGTCACCGCTGTCACCCGCCCGCTTTGCAAGCGAAATCTGCCTGCCGTGTTTTTTGCGGCTGTACTGATAAACGATATGGTTCTCATTTAAAAATGTGGTGCGGTATTCATTGAGCCATTTCGTAATCACCGTGGGTATGGTTTCCGTTTCCCTCATAGCGGCTAACAGCTCCGTTGCCGTGCCTGCCCATTCTTCCTTATCCCTCATAAAATCCACCAACCGAAAAAGGACGTCTGGTATCGTTTCTTTCGCAAGCTGCTCCTGCGTTTTTCTCTCCACAAGTTCCCAACTGCAATCACGGAAACGCAGCGTGTATTCCTGATAGGGCGTGTCCCTGCCCGTCACATACAGCTTGGCGGTGTCGGATGCCCGTTTCTCCTTTTCCAGAACAAAGGTAGCGTCCGCACTCCCCGTTAAGCCTGTCGTCCCAGACACCTTGTTGAACACATCGCTGTCATTCTGCTTTCGGATGTGGTGTACGACAATGACCGCCAATGAATGCCTGTCGGCAAAGTCTTTGATTAGTGAGATGTCCCCATAGTCGCTTGCGTAGGCATTGTCTTTTGAAGCTGTACGGACTTTCTGCAAAGTGTCAATGACAATAAGCCTGCTGTTTGGGTAATCTTTCAGATAATCTTCAAGCTGCACGATAAGACCGTCTGACAGCTTGCAGCTTGCCACGGCAAAGTGAAGCCGCCTGCTCGCTTCGTTCGTCAATCGGAACAGCCTGTCCTGTATACGGCAGAACGTGTCCTCAAGGCAGAGGTAAAGCACGTCGCCCTCCATTGTCGGCATATCCCACAAGGGAAGTCCCTGCGACACGCATAAACATAGCTTCAGCATGAGCCAGCTCTTTCCTATCTTCTGTGAGCCGCAGAACAGCGACAAGCCTGTGGGGATAAGGCTGTCCACCACAAAGGACGGCTTCTCAAGCGGTTCATAAAGGAGCGTTTCGGCGTTGACTGTCTGTAACTTCTGCATGGCTTTCCTCCTTTCGGGCGGTGTTTTTGTTTTCGTTGCACATAGGCGTTGACCTCCTTAAAAATAGATTTACTCCCACGAAGAAAAAGTGAGAGTATGTAATGCCGCCAATCCCACACAAATAAAAAACAGATTTCTTTTTCGGTCGGTGTCGGTCACGGTTGGAGATACTTCCTCATTTCCGCCTTTACTTTCTCCTTTGCAATCGCAACAGATTTCTGTATTGCCGAAGCGGTGCAATGCTCCATAGCGGCGATTTGGTAAAAATTGAACTCATACTCGTAGTAGAGCAGGAAACGCCGCCTTTGTATCTCTGGCAGTCCGTCAACCGCCTTACAGAGCAGTTCTGCCCGTTCTGCCTCAATCATTTGTTCCTCTATGCTCTTAGGCAGCTTCAACGCCCGCCTGTTCAGCGTTTCGTCCCATACTTCCGAAAACTCCCTGTGCCGCTCGTCCCATTGGAGGAGATTCCTGTTCCTGCGTTCCATCTGCCGAAACTCCATAAAGAACTGTTCCGACACTTCCAACTCGTGGGATTTGCCCTGCCCGTCCTTAAAGCTGATAAAATACCTTGTGCCGCTTTCCGTGGATTCCTCCCGAAGCGTGTACGCCTTAACTCTGTATGCCATCCCGCTTGCCTCCTGCAAAAAATAAGTGAGGGGATTTCCATCCCTCACCCAGTAGCCCGCAGGACGGCAGGCTGTTTTAGACGCTATAAAATTTTCGTAGCTTCTTCCGCAGATGGTCTAACCTCGCATAGATGGCACCAGTCGTCAAATGCACGAGCGGGGCAATCTCCTTTGTGGAATACCCCTGCATTTTCAGCAGGACGATTTTCAAGGTACGCCCGTCCACCGCGACTAATACTTGATAGAGATTTTCGCTCTCAATCTCGTCCAGTAACTCCGCAACCGTACCCACTTCCGTCTGCCGCTCCCTGTCTGCCATGTCCTCAAGGTATTCCGCAATGTCATTCGTCCATCGGTAAAACCGCCTGTTGGAATTGAAGTCTGCCCTGTCCGCAATGCGTATCTGCTCAATGGTCGCTTCATCAACGCCGCACTCACGCAGCAGCTTTTCCTCCGCTTCTTTCCAGATACGCCATTTCCTGTCCTCCCGTCCGTGGTTATATGCCATGCTTCTTTTCCTCCAATCAGAATTGATTGAGAGGGCAGAGAAAAACCCCCTCATTTTCCCAAAGGAAAAAACAAGGGGGCTGAACGCCTTAAATTTTAATTTTCTATTATCTTTCTTAGTTTTCTTAGGATTCTGGCTTTGCGTTTGTTCACAACGCTCTGGGTTATGCCGAACCTCGCCCCGACTTCACGCTCAGAAAGTCCGTCAAAAAAGATTGCCTGTATCAATTCCTGTTCACTATCCGACAGCAAAGGCAGGGCGGCTTTCAGCCTGTCCACCATAACCGCATTGACAACGGTTTCCGCAATGTCTGCCGCTTCATCAGCGATAAAGTCTAAAGGCTTCCCCTCGCTGTCCGTAAATCCATCCAGAGAAAGCAGGCTGTTCTTCGTATCTAATTTTTTCAGATAACGCCACCGTTCCTTATCTCGGTAGAAGTCCGTGTATTGCTCCCTCACGACTTCAAGCAGACAGCCTTGAATGGGGATAAACAGCTTGTCCATATAGGTCTGGTCGGATTCCCTGCGGCGGCAGAAATCCGTATAGGACAGTTCCACATATCTGCCGCTTTCCTTGATATATACCTTTCTCGGTGCGTATTTCACTGTAAGTACCTCCCATCTGAATTTTTGAAATGTTCAAAATCCAGATGGAGAGGTGGCGAACGACACCTAACACCACTAATAGCCCTATGGCACTTTCCAACAAAAATCGACAAAAGAAAAACCGCAAAGGCTCTATGACCTTTACGGTTATGGGAAATATTAATTCTGTTGTATGGAGATTGTACTTCTACATTCAAGGCAGGAAGTGCCGTTGCATAGGCAGAAATTTTTTTAACTGGTTTCCTGCCGTTCTCTGATATGCTATGTATTGATAAATTTTGCTTCGTATGAGCAGATAGATAACTGCCCGAAAAAAGGACATAAAAAAATCCCTCCATCCAGAGGATTTTCTGTATCCTTATCCTGCTTTGTCACAACTACTTCTGCTTTCTGTCTGTCATTCGTAAAAGTTGTCTCAGAAAAAACAACATCTACATTCTGTCCTGCATAAGAAAGAGTGACTGACTTTTCTTCCCCGGCATTATAAAATCCGGTCGGAGCCTGTTTTTCTTTGATGATATATGTACCAAGATGCAGGTTTTTCAGAATGACTGCCCCATTCGAGTCTGTTGTCAGATTCTCTTTGACTAGATCACCCTTACTGTAAACCTTGGCACCATAAGCTAGTTTTAATATCTGCTCCGGCATACACATCATAAATCGCACCTTTCTGTCTGCGTTTCTCATACTTAAATGTTGTTCCATTCTCGGTGACATCTGCACCTGTCAGAACCTGACCTTCTTTATAAACAGTCAGCTGTCCCATCTGTTCTTCATCCGGAACAGTCACAGTCGTTGTTTTGCTGACTTCCAGTTTTACATTGTAGGCAGTTGCATTGATACGGTATCCTGTCGGAGCTGTAATCTCTTTCAGATATACAGTGTCCTGTGTCTTAATGATCTGTACGGACGATTCCCCGTTCGCATCGGTTGCCGGTAACTTTGTGATCAGCTTTGTACAGTTTGCATCACTGTATAAACCAAACACTGCACCAGACAGCTTTGCGTCTGCTTTTGCATCTTTTTTAATCACCTTCACACTTGCGTGCTGCACCCAGGTTACTTTGAAGTCCACATATTTCTCATCATCAACACCTTCACCAAATACCAGGGCCAGGTCCTGTGAACCAGATCCGGTATTGATCTTATATGCAGAATAATCTTTTGTTACACTGCCTTTCATCGTTGCCGACCAGCTTCCTGCGACATCCTGTACCTGTGTAAGAGGTGCAGATAAGTAAAACTTGGTTCCACCACTGATTTCCACTGCTTCACCAGCTTTGCTTGTCTTTCCGGTTGTCACGTTGTGAAGTTTCACACCACTTGGAAGTTTCATTGTGATACTCTGCAGTTCATCTGCTTTAAAAATGATTTCCTTTGTTCTCTGGCTGTTGCCATCTACATAAGCTGTCACATCCGCATCTGAAAAAGACATTGCCACATCCGGAATATCTGGCTGAGAAATACAATAATTATAAAGTTTTTTCGCAAGATTCTGTGCAGTAGCGTTTGCACCAGAAAAAGCATCTGAACTGCCATTCGCATATGACGCAGCAAGATGTACCAGAATAAATCTGGCTCCTGCACTCAGGTTTCCATAGCCATTTTCTTCTGTAAAAAATCCATCATCGCCAGAAGCCTTTGTGCCATAGTAACATACTTTAGCCAGTGCTTTACCATCTCCAACCTTATTGATTGTATATGTTCCTGTGCCAGGTCCCGGTTTGGACGGCTGTACACAATAAGCTGTGGCGGACACATTACCGAATTTTACGGTGTACTGATACGTCAGATAAGTTCCATAACCATAATCCGCATATCGGTATTCGGCACCTCTTGTCACTGAAACCTGTTGTGAACTTCTTGCATTTCCTGCTGCCGCCATAAATGTCACTGTTTCACCCGGCTCCATCTCATACAAGTCAATTCCTTCATTTTCTGCCTGATCCATTACTTCTGAAACAGTCAGACCAGATTCTTCATCTGTTGTTACTTCCTGTCCATCTGTAAGATCAGTTACAATCTCTTTTGACCCGTCCGAATCAACATCTTCCTCCGCATTACCTGAATCTTCTGTTTCACCGGCATTTCCTTCACCAACTGTATTTTCAGAAGAACTCTTTGTCTGTGCTTCTGTTTCCGGCTCTTTTACCGTAATGTTTCTGCTTACTCTGTAAGCTGGGTGACCGCTGACTGGTTCTACTGCATAGACAGCTTTGTAGGTATCCGGTGTATGTGCATCAAAATCTGTACCGGCTTCACTCTTTGCTTCATGGAATAAAACTTTCACCTTTTTTTCATTCACGCCCTCTATACCGGACAGATCGACTTCCACCTCAAATTCTTCTCCATAGGGAATCTCAATATCCTTTGCTTCCACAATTTCGTCTTTGTCAAGAGTATCCTGCACATCCTGCAGTTCCGGATATTGCTGTTCAAATGAAGTTGTCTCCGGTTCTAATTCAGAAGCAGAAACCGTGACTGGTTGAACGATAACAGACGCCAAAGTTGCAACTGCCATAAATCCCGACAAGAATCTTTTAAATCGCATTTTCATTTTGACTGAGTCCTCTCTTTCTTCGATAATTTACTCCACTTTCGTTCAGGCTTACACCTGCATGAATCAATCATAGAAACCACCTCCCTTGTGTCTTGGATTGACTTTTAAATAAAAACAGGATTGAGCTATTAAGCCGCAAGAGGTAATTCGTAATCATTCCTGCCAAGGGTGCCTCTCATCCATTGCCCTTCACGTTGCCACCGAATACCCGCCGCCAGATGCGTAGCTGGGAAATTCAGGTATCCTCTTGCTGCTGATATGAAATTGTCAAGGTTCACTTTTAGGAGGGAATTTATTGTTTTGAATTAAAATAGACATTTGCCCCTCCACTAACCGCATGTGTGAAAGGGCAAAAATTAACCTGTTTGAAATTTTTTTAGAAAATTTTTTGAAACAGCAAAAACTTACAAAGTTTCCAGCCTGTCTTTTAGTTTCTGCAATACTTTGTTTTTCCTGTTTCTGATTGTCTTTGTACAACACCCGAAATACTGTGCTGTTTTTTTAACTGTGTACTCTTCAAAAAATAATAGTCTTATCAATTCCATTTCTTCTTCAGACAAATATTTCAGTGCTTCCTGCAGCTCTTGTATTTCTGACACCCTGATGACTATTTCTTCTGGTGATAATATATGCAAATAACTGTTGTAACTCGTTTCTCCTACTTTTTCTATTCCGCATACACCATTTTTCTGCATTTTTTCAAGCTGGTATCTTTCTTTTCTTCTTGACTGGTACCATGCCAGATATACGTCTCTGGTAACTTCTACGAGAGTTTCATTTACACGCAGCACATACCGTTGTCTTTCCTTTGGTTTTTTACCACGCATCTTTTATTCTCCCTTCTGAAGCACTCCGGTCAGTCTGCCTGCATTTCTTCTCATTTTCTGCTTTGCCTGTGAAATACATTTTGATACTGCCGGTTCTGTAATTCCAAACACCCGTGACACTTCTCTTTGTGTCCGCTGCTGAAAATAAATTTGATGGATCACCTGTCTCTGCCGGTCAGTCAGCAGATCCATGAATTCTCCAATAGCTTCTTCTATAATCAGTTTTTCAAGTACATTCTGCCTTTTATCCACCAATTCGCACCAGCCTTCTGAAATATGGCTATATGAAATGCAATTATTATGTTCTCGTACCTCCCTGTTCCTGCACAGCCGATCTTCACCTTCTAATATCAACCGCACATACCAGGGCTGATTATCAAAAAAATCTTCCTTAACAACTGTTATTTTTCTTCCTGCTTCATATACATAATCTCGACAGGTAAATAAAGGAAAAACCGTTCCATAATCACCTGCACAATAGAAAACATATCCTGTCTGATATGCAATAATTTCCGCACCATCTATCAGTCTATGCTTTACAACTGCCACATCGTTTTCTCTCAAATACCTGGCGGACGGAACCTTTCTTTTTTCTTTCCTGTTACCTACAACCTGTTTCAATTCCTGCAATGTCAGCATAATTACCACCTTTCTGCCTACTGGCAACAGGAGCCCATCAGCAGAAAGGATAGGATTATTACTGATTTACTGGCAAAAGGGCAGTAAAAAACAGCTTCCGGTACACCCGTTTTTTTTAACGAGAGCCTGAAACTTTCTTACTGCCCTTTCTAATAGTTACAATATTCTCTACTTTATTTTCCGTCTGATGCCAGGATCAGACTTCTTGGCATTTCTTTCTGCTTTTATGTTCTTTTCATTTTCCATCAAAACAGAATAGTCTCCCATTGCATCATAAGGACACTGCCTCCGATAAAGCAAATTTTCTTCCCTTGTCATCCATCCTATCTCCCTTCTTTATCTCTCTGTTTTCCATTTTTAACAACACAGGATTCTATTATCCTTAGTCATATATGGGGTAGTTTTTTTATTTTGTCACCCCTATATATGGTGAAACTTTTCACCTGTACTCCATTAAAACTGTCTATCAGAGAATCTATGGTCTGCTAT
>ENA-OQNF01000092-OQNF01000092.1-human-gut-metagenome-genome-assembly--contig:-NODE-92-length-13970-cov-2.365311_pt1 | contig 13970 bp, 14 predicted proteins | sample MGYA00242628_ERZ504878 | MGnify/ENA primary metagenome ERZ504878 (study PRJEB26092, sample SAMD00036383) | human gut metagenome | host: Homo sapiens | study: EMG produced TPA metagenomics assembly of... | reverse complement strand
AATGAAAAAGATAGCAATACAAGGTGTACCGGGCTCATATCATGACATTGCCGCCCACAAATTCTTCCCAGGTGAAGAAATCGAACTAATCTGCTGCTCCACATTCGAAGAAATCTTTTCGAATATGAAACAGGATAGCAATGTCATTGGTATGCTTGCTATCGAGAACACCATTGCAGGAAGCTTGTTGCATAACTATGAGTTGCTGCGCGAAAGTGGAATGACCATTATCGGAGAACACAAACTACGCATCAAGCACAGTTTCATGTGTCTGCCCGACGATGACTGGAATACATTGACCGAAGTAAACTCCCACCCCGTTGCCTTGGCACAATGCCGAGAGTTCCTGATGCAACATCCGAAACTGAAGATAGTAGAAACGGAAGATACAGCAGGAAGTGCAGAAGCCATCAAACGGGAAAACTTGAAAGGTCATGCCGCCATCTGTTCCAAATATGCCGCCGATCTATACGGAATGAAAGTATTGGAAGAAGGCATCGAAACAAACAAACACAACTTCACGCGTTTCCTTGTAGTGGCCGACCCATGGAAAGCCGATGACTTACGTGAACGTTCGAAAGTAAACAAAGCCAACATCGTTTTCTCCCTCCCTCACAACGAAGGAAGCTTGTCGCAAGTGCTCTCTATCTTTTCTTTCTATAAAATAAACCTGACCAAGATTCAATCATTACCGATTATAGGCCGAGAATGGGAATATCTGTTCTACGTAGACGTGATCTTCAATGATTATTTAAGATACAAGCAATCTATCGACGCCGTTTCACCATTGACAAAAGAACTTAAAATATTAGGAGAATATGCAGAAGGAACATCAACCATATAATATTCAGCCGGCAAACCGTCTGGCGAATGTTAGCGAATACTACTTCAGCCGTAAACTGAAAGAAGTGGCACAAATGAATGCCGAAGGTAAGAATGTAATCAGTTTGGGCATCGGAAGCCCTGACATGCCCCCTTCGGAAGAAACCGTGCAAGTACTGTGCGAGCAAGCAAAACGCCCCGATGTTCACGGATACCAACCTACTGTCGGCATCCCCGAACTACGCAAAGCTATGGCCGACTGGTATAAACGATGGTATCACGTCGATCTTGATCCGGCGACAGAAATCCAGCCTCTGATCGGTTCCAAGGAAGGTATCCTGCATGTGACGTTGGCATTGGTCAATCCTGGTGACCAAGTATTAGTTCCCAATCCGGGATATCCTACCTACACCTCTTTAAATAAAATATTGGGCAGTGAGATTGTGAACTACAACCTGTGCGAAGACAACCATTGGCAACCCGATTTTGATGAACTGGAGAAGATGGACTTGAGCCGCGTCAAGATTATGTGGACCAACTATCCCAATATGCCGACCGGAGCGAACGCCACGATGGAACTTTATGAAAAGCTGGTAAACTTTGCACGCCGCCATAATATTGTGATTGTAAACGACAACCCATACAGCTTTATTCTGAACAAAAACCACTGAGTATTCTCAATGTGCCCGGAGCCAAAGAATGCTGTATCGAGTTCAACTCTATGAGCAAGAGCCACAATATGCCCGGCTGGCGTGTGGGAATGCTTGCCACCAATGCGCAGTTTGTACAATGGATATTGAAAATAAAGAGTAATATTGATTCAGGAACTTTCCGCCCCATGCAACTGGCCGCCGCACAAGCTTACAACAATAGTGTGGAATGGCACGAAGAAGCGAACGTCAATGTATATAGCCGCCGCCGCCAACTGGCAGAAGAGATTATGAAAGTACTCGGTTGTAGCTTTGATCCCAATCAGGTAGGTATGTTCCTTTGGGGACGTATTCCCGAATCTTACAATGACGTGGAAGAACTGACCGAAAAAGTTTTGCACGAAGCACGTGTGTTCATCACTCCGGGTTTCATCTTCGGCAGTAACGGCAAACGCTATATACGTATTTCCCTCTGTGCCAAAGAAGAAAAACTGGCTGAAGCACTGGAAAGAATTAAAAAGATAATGTAACAAAACAAAATATCAGATTATGGAATTAGATTTAAAACCCATCGAACTTCCGGGAATTGAAAAAAAACGCCCGATGATTATCGCCGGCCCATGTAGTGCCGAAACAGAACAGCAAGTTATGGATACAGCTCTCATGCTGGCCAATAAAGGCATCAAGATTTTCCGTGCCGGCATTTGGAAACCGCGTACCAAACCGGGAGGTTTCGAAGGCATCGGTGTAGATGGCCTGGCATGGCTGAAACGTGTGAAACAGGAAACCGGTATGTATGTTGCCACCGAAGTGGCTACAGCCAAACACGTTTACGAATGTTTAAAGGCAGGTATTGATGTGCTTTGGATTGGCGCACGCACCACTGCCAACCCGTTTGCCGTGCAGGAAATTGCTGATGCTCTGAAAGGTGTGGACATTCCTATATTGATTAAAAACCCTGTCAACCCTGACCTTGAATTGTGGATTGGAGCTTTCGAGCGCATCAATAATGCAGGTTTGAAGCAACTGGGTGCTATCCATCGCGGATTCTCTTCTTATGATAAAAAGATTTACCGTAACCTGCCTCAATGGCATATCCCTATCGAATTGCGTCGCCGCATTCCCGAACTACCGATTTTCTGTGATCCCAGCCATATCGGTGGCAAGCGCGAGTTGGTAGCTCCCCTCTGCCAGCAGGCGATGGACTTAGGTTTTGACGGTTTAATCGTAGAATCACACTGCAATCCCGACTGTGCATGGAGCGATGCCGCCCAACAAGTCACTCCCGATGTGCTGGACTATATCCTAAATCTGCTAGTCATCCGCAAAGAAACCCAAACCACCGAAAACCTGGGCGAACTGCGTAACCAAATCGATGATTGCGACAATGAGATTATCGAGGTATTGGCAAAACGTATGCGTGTCTGCCGTGAAATCGGTACATTCAAGAAAGAACATGATATGACCATTCTGCAGACAGGCCGTTACAATGAAATTCTAGACAAGCGCGGTGCACAAGGCTCACTGTGCGGCATGGACTCAGATTTCATTAAAAAAGTATTCGAAGCCATCCACGAAGAAAGCGTAAGGCAACAAATGGAAATCATAAATAAGTAAACCGATGAGAATATTAATTTTAGGAGCCGGTAAAATGGGCTCCTTCTTTACCGATGTATTGAGCTTCCAGCACGAAACCGCCGTATTTGATGTAGACCCGAAACGCCTTCGTTTTGTTTACAATACCTACCGATATACCACACTCGAAGAGATTGAAGAATTACAAGCCCGAACTGGTTATCAATGCGGCAACCGTGAAATATACACTGGATGCTTTTCACCAGTATTGCCTGCTCTCCCCAAGGATTGCATCATCAGCGATATTGCCTCGGTAAAGACCGGACTGAAAGAATTTTTATGACCAATGCGGATTCCGTTATGTGTCTACTCACCCCATGTTCGGTCCCACATTTGCCAACCTAGACAAACTGAGCACCGAAAATGCCATCATCATCAGCGAAGGCGACCATTTGGGTAAAATCTTCTTCAAAGACTTATACCAAAACCTTGGTCTGAATATCTTTGAGTATACCTTCGACGAGCACGATGAAACAGTGGCCTATTCACTGTCTATCCCTTTTGTTTCCACTTTTGTTTTTGCGGCAGTGATGAAGCATCAGGACGCTCCCGGTACTACTTTCAAACGCCACATGAAGATAGCCAAAGGAGTACTAAGCGAAGACGACTACCTGTTGCAGGAAATTTTATTCAATCCCCGCACCCCGGCACAGGTAGAAGGTATCCGTACAGAATTAAATGAGCTGTTGGATATCATCAACAAGAAAGATGCTGCGGGGATGCGTGCCTATCTTAGCAAGATTCGAGAAAAAATTAAATAACGCATCAGTATAACATAGAAGAGGATGTCAAAGCTCCAACAAGACTTTTTGCATCCTCTTTTTTATTTTTATCCATAAAAATGATTTATCAACATATGGCACAACAGCCACACAATCAGATGCTCTGCCGCATAACACCACCAGGCAGGATTGGGACCGGACCGAAATGAGGCCCCCCAACGCTCCCCATACCAATGCCCACATACCGGCAATCTGTATAAACTGATTCACCGCTTTGCCTATCATTTTATTTCCCATTACTCATCCATTTTAGAAAGTCTATCAATTAAATCGTCCAAGATATTTCTCACCGTAGGGTAACTGACCCCCATACTTTTCGCCATGCCCTTCAAACTTCCGCTCGATTTGACAAACGCAAGAATAAACTGCTGCTCTTTATCTGAAAGCCGTGCCAGCACAGGCAGTTCAAAATCTCCGCACACTTCCGTGCGGCATTCTCCACAGAAAAGCCTACCCACCCTCAACGGTGCATTACACGCAGGGCATTGCAACGGCAAACGTTTCTTTATTTCTCCCATATCATTTCAGTTTTTTCACAAATGTACTGACAGAAGCTATCAAAGCACTGTTCACCGGCAGAGAAGGATTCCCATAAGTAAGCATCTGCTGCTGTACGGCCTTTGACTCACAATCTTTCAGCACATGGTTCATCTTATCAATCAAAAGCAGCTCGGCAGCCGGGCAACCCTTTTTCAGAAATTCGGCATCCTCCACCGATACCTGAATATCATTTTTACCCTGAACAATGAGAACCGGCACTTTGACGGAAGCAATCACCGTCCGGGGATTATACTTGAACCAGGAAATCAAATAAGGCTGGACAGAAGCCCGATACAATGATTGCAGATAAGCCGGCACGTCACTCACTTCCTTGCCGTTTTTCAAAGACCTGTTAATGGATGCCACCTCTTTCCGCACCGCTTCCGGATTCTGTTGAGCGGTCACTTGCGCCTCTATAATCTCGTAGGCAGGACGACCCGCACCGGCAATCGAGATATAGCCTTTCACCTTCGGCCGGTTCTGACAGGCCAACATTCCAATCAGCGCCCCTTCGCTATGTCCTGCCACCGTGATCGTCGTAAAACGTTTCTCTTTCGACAGGTAATCAATCCAGCCAGTTACATCGTTCACATAATCTTCAAAACGAAGTTTCGCTTCCTCCTTACCAGCCGACGCACTGGTTCCTATCCCCCGCTTGTCAAAGCGCAAGGAAGCGATGCCGTTTGCCGCCAAGCCTTCTGCCAGGAACTTCAACGAATTATTCCTCAAATTGCCAATGGCTGAATTACCATCCATATCCGTAGGTCCGGATCCGGCTATAATAAGCACCACCGGACAGGTTTTCATCCCACCGGGCAAAAGCAGTTTTCCTTTGATTTGTCCTTCCTTGGTGTTCAACACCACATTTTCTTCCAAAGGAAGCACCTGTGCCCGACAACAAAGACCGCACAGGAAAAATAAACCGGTTAAAATAAAATTCAAATGTTTCATCTATTACGTATTTTAAGATTATTCATTTAACAAATATAGTGATTATATTGAATAAAGCGAATCAATATTTGAATGTTGTTAAGCATCAGTTTTATTTTATTCAATACTATTTCATTTTTATCTTCAACATGGATAGAATCAAGTAGTTTTGCCACTAAAAAAGAACCGTTACACACGCCTACTTTTGCTGGGAAAGAAATAAATCTGCAACTAATTTCAAAAAAGGATTTTTTATCATTTCCCTTTTCTTATTCATCCAAACAAACTATCTTTGCCACGTTTTGTTCCGCGTACCTCCGACTGATGCGAGGAAGCGGATGAAAAGGGAATCAGGTGCAAGTCCTGAACAGTCCCGCTGCTGTGAGCTCCATCTACCCCTATAAGGGGATAGGTTTACTTATTCACTCACGCCACTGCCTGTATATATAATTAAGGTGGGAAGGCAAGTAAACAGGAGTAAGTCAGAAGACCTGCAAAACGTAAAGTCATCGACCGTCGCTTTCGAGGAAAGAGCAGCGGTAAGAATGCGGTATTTATTCATTAATATGTTTTTTTAAATGAAAGGAAATAACCAGGCTTATAAGCTATGGCTTTGTCTGCTTTGCAGCTTTATCCTATTGCCGCTTGAAATACAGGCACAGGAGAAAGGAGATTCCATTACCGGGAAAGTGCATAAAATAGACGAAGTTACGGTTACGGCTGAACGTACCAAGCAACAGGTTAAAAGTAGCAGTCCCTTCCAACAACTCAACAAGAAGCAATTGCAACAACAAGGCATTACGGATATTGCTGATGCTTTACGTCGCTTCTCAGGAGTCAACATAAAGGATTATGGGGGTGCAGGAGGAATGAAAACTATCTCCGTTCGGAGTTTAGGAGCCAAACATACAGCCGTAGTTTATGACGGGGTTACACTCAGTGATTGTCAAAGCGGACAAATAGACTTGTCTCGTTTCTCTATTGACAATATCCAGCAAATTTCACTGACCATTGGGGACAATGAAGATATTTTTGTACCGGCACGTACAGTTGCTTCTGCTGCCGCCTTAAAATTACAAAGCATATCCCCGGATTTTTCAAACAAAAAAAATCACTTGACGGGACAGATAAAGACAGGTTCTTTCGGGATGATTAATCCCCTTATCCGCTACGAACAAAAGTTTAACGAAAAGATTTCAGCATCTACCACTGGTGAATTTATGAGGGCAGATAACCTATATCCTTTCACTTTAGTCAACGGAGATTATGTTTCCAAAGAAAAACGCTATAACAACAACATTCAAACCTACAGAGGAGAACTGAATCTTTACATCAGCCCTAATAACAGAAGCACACTGAACGGAAAGATTTATTATTACGATACAAATCAGCAATTACCCGGTGCAGTCATTCTTTACAACGCGAAAAGCCGTGAGAAGTTACGCGAACGAAATTTCTTTTCACAAGTACATTACCGTACTTATTGGGAAAATAATCTTTCTTTGTTAATCAATGGGAAATTTAACTGGAGCCAATCTCATTACCACGATGAAGGAGGAAAATACCCCGGAGGAGAATTAAACGACCGTTATTTCCAACGAGAATACTATACATCAGGAGCATTACTATATACTCCGACTAGTCACTGGAGCATGGTTTATGCGGCAGATTACATATATAATAACCTAAATGCCAATACTCCTAACAATACAAGCCCTTACCGGCATTCTATATTACAAACAGCAACTCTCCGATATCAAACTGATAACATAACAGCTGTTGCCATACTACTCGGATCGATATATCTTAATGGTGCAAAAGAAGGAAACGGAGCTGAGAATCGGCGAAAATTATCCCCTTCCTTCTCTTTTTCATGGAAACCTTGTACAGACGGACAGCTATACCTTCGGGCTTCCTATAAAGACATATTCAGAGTGGCTACTTTTTCTGAAAACTACTTTGACCGGATGGGTAGCCGTGATCTTCGTCCCGAAAAGGCTCAACAATATAATATAGGTATCACTTACCAGAACAACTTTACAAGCTGGCTACCAGCAATCAGTCTGACATTGGATGGGTATTATAATAAGGTAAAAGATAAAATTGTGGCAATGCCCTATAATATGTTTATCTGGAATATGGTAAATTTAGGCAAAGTAGAAATTTGGGGAGTAGATGCCAATATAAACACCACTTTCCAACTTGCAAAACATTATTCCTTACTATTGACTGGAAACTATACCTATCAATATGCAGTAGATAAAACAGACCCGGAAGTCGTATATTACAAACATCAGATTGCATATACCCCACGTCATAGCGCAGGTGCTTCTTTAGCCTTGGAAAATCCTTTCATAAATGCTTCTCTTCATGCTACAGGTGTGAGCAAACGATATATTGCTTCCGAAAATCGTCCAAGTAATGAAATGGATGGATATATAGAATACGGACTTTCATTATACCGCAGCTTCAAGATAAAGAAGTTTACATACAATCTTCGGGGAGATATTATCAATTTGGGAAATAAACAATATGACATAGTGAAAAGCTACCCGATGCCGGGTAGAAGCTATAAACTAACTTGCAGTATTCATTTTTAAAAATTATATAAGTATGAAATTCAAACATTTATTTTTTTGCAGCAGCCTTATTTTAGTATAGCTCCGCTGTTCTGTGCTTGTAACGATGATGACAATGAGATCGAAGTTCCTAGAGATCCGGAAGAAGACCCTTCTTCACAACCCGACACGACTCCCGAAGTAACTTCGCCAACCGAGGCAACAGGCTTGTACGTTATTAATGCAGGTAATCTTAGCAACAATGTTAATGGAACACTTTCTTTTATTAACTTTGAAAAAGGAACAGCAAGCAATAATGTATTTTTTGACATAAACAAAAGAAGTTTGGGAAGTACCCCTCAAGATGCAATAGTGTACGGTTCGAAAATGTATATTGCCATATATGGTTCAAATATTATAGAAATAGTAGACAAAAATACAGCTAAATCCATCAAACAGATTGTTCCGACATCCACTCAAGGGGAAGGTCCACGTGATATTATAGCTGCTAATGGAAAAGTATATGTTTCTATGTATGATGGGTACGTTTCCCGTATCGACACCCTTAGTCTAACTATCGATGCAACATTAAACGTTGGTCCAAATCCAGAAGAGATGACAGTGGCCAACGGCTACCTGTATGTTGCTAACTCAGACGGAATGAATTACGGTGCAGATTATGCAAATGGAAAAAGTGTTTCTAAAATAGGCCTAAAGACATTTACAGAAGCAAAAAGAATACCCGTAGGACTAAATCCCACTAAAATTTGTTCTACTACGGAAGGAAACGTATATGTCTTAGCAATGGGTAATTATAATGACATATCAGCTAAAGTACAAAAAATTGACAATATGAATGTTGTTACAGATGTAACGGAAGCAACATTAATGACTGTAAAAGATAATACCCTTTACCTTATCAATGCTCCTTATGGCGCAACGGCAAATACTTATTTCAGTATAGATACAAAAACAGGAAATGAAACAAAAAATTTAATAGATCAACCTGTTGATAGCCCTTGTGGCATCACAGTCAATCCATTTACCGGAAACATTTATATCAGTTCTTACAATATGGTTGGAGGATGGCCAAGTTATACCACTGATGGCTATGTAAACGAATATTCGGCAAACGGCAAATTTACAAACAAATACAATGTAGGGGTAGGTCCATGCGGATTAACCTTCTTACTGAAATAATAAAATATGGTTTTGCTTCTCTTCACTTTTTGATGAAGGAAGCAAAACTACAATTATTTCCCTCATAAATTAAATAATCTACATAAAACTTTCCTCTACTTTTTTACCGTACTTTTGTACAGGATTCACAAACAAACCTAGAAAAATGAACAGCAAAGAATTACAGCTCATTATAAAATGTGGAGAAACCAGTACGGTACAATTCAAGGAATGCTTTCCCAACCAAGACAGTATTGCCGCCGAAATGGTAGCTATGTCCAATGCTCGTGGTGGAATGATACTATTCGGCATAAAAGACAAAACGGGAGAAATCATCGGCTTGTCTTATCAGGAAATCCAGCAACTCAATTCTATCTTGGCCAATATAGCCACTAACTTGCTTCGCCCGGTTATCTATATACAGACGGAAACCGTTATTGTAGATGAACGTTCCCTTCTTATCGCCCACATAGCAGAAGGTGATAACAAACCTTACAAGGATTTGAACGGGATAATCTGGACTAAACAAGGGGCGGATAAGCGCAAAGTAATGGAGAATAGTGAAATTATGCGTTTATTCCAATGCTCCGGCATACTGTACGCTGACGAGCAACCCATTCCTTTCACTTCCGAAAAAGATATCAACGGATATGCTTTGGACAACTTTATCCGCAAAGAATATGGTCGCGAAAAAGATTCATTCGGTATTCTATACACAGAACTTTTACACAACCTTCATATCATGAAAGAGGACAGAATGACTTTGGCAGGCCTGCTGTTCTTCGGCAAAGACCCTCAGCAGTACCGTCCAACTTTTGTCATCAAAGCTGTTTCTTTTTTTGGTAACGATATAGGAGGTATCAACTATCGGGACAGTAAAGATATCACCGGCACACTGCCCGAATTATTTGAAAAGGGAATGTCTTTTCTGAAAGCAAATCTTCATAATATACAGGCAGGACAAGGATTTAATTCTATCGGAAAACTGGAAATATCAGAAGTGGCATTAGAAGAAATCTTGCAGAATGCCTTGGTACATCGTGATTATACGCGTAATGCACCGATAAGATTACTCATTTTTGATAACCGTGTAGAGATTATCAGCCCGGGATGCCTTCCCGATGGGTTGACGGTGGAAAGCATCAAACTGGGAAGCGCCGTAGTACGCAATCCTTTCATTGCTAATTTCTGTGCTAAAACGATGCCTTATCGCGGGCTGGGCTCGGGGATTATACGTGCACTTCAAGAAGAGCCGAATATAAAATTCATTAATGAGCCGGTAGGTATGCAGTTCATTTCAGTAATAGACAGAATCGCTGATGAGGGAGTAAACAAAGATGAGGGAATAAATGAGGGAATAAATGAGGGAATAAATGAGGGAATAAACGAACTTGAAAGCCTTATCCTCACCTTCTTGGAAAAGAAACCCGGTGCAAAAGGATATGAAATTGCAGAATATATCCAAAAAGGAGCTGCTACGACAGAGCGTTATTTACGATCACTGAAAGATAAAGAATTAATAGAATACAAAGGTTCCCGTAAAACCGGCGGATATTATAAAAAATAACATGAAACAAGTAATCCTATTCATCTTCTTACTTGCCCTTCTTTCCTCCTGCGGCGGAAAAAGCAAGAGTTCTTCTGTAATAGAAGCAGAAAAAGCAATCCCTTTGCGTTATGCAGAAAACCTCAGCCTGTCTGCAACCGAAGACTATACCATTGCCCGTCTGCGCAATCCATGGGATACGACCCGGATACTGCACACCTATGTCTTGGTTGACAAAAAAAAGTCCCTGCCTGCCGACTTGCCGGAAGGGACACTTGTCCGCACGCCATTGAGTAAGGCCGTTGTTTACTCATCCGTACATTGCGGATTGCTCAACCAGATTGGTGCATTGAAAAGTATTGGAGGAGTCTGCGATTTGAAGTATATCAAACTGCAAGAAGTGCAGGATGGCTGCCGCACAGGAAGCATCGCCGATGTAGGGAATGGAATGAACCCGGATATAGAAAAGATAATCGACCTGCATCCCGATGCCATTATGCTCTCCCCTTTTGAGAACAGTGGCGGATACGGACGGGTGGAGAAACTCAACATCCCCATTATCGAATGTGCAGACTACATGGAAACTTCGGCATTGGGACGTGCCGAATGGATGCGTTTCTACGGCCTTCTGTTCGGTGAGGCACAAAAAGCGGACAGCTTGTTTGCCGAGGTGGAAAAAAACTATAATGAGCTGAAAGCATTGGTTGCTCCCCTTTCATCTGCACCGAGCGTTATCAGCGAACTGAAGAATGGTTCGGCATGGTATGTTCCGGGAGGGAAAAGCACCTCCGCACGGATTTATGCGGATGCCGGGGCAAATTATGTGTTTGCCGATGACGAGCATAGCGGTTCTGTTCCCCTAGCCTTCGAAACCGTGTTTGACAAAGGGCAGAATGCAGACTTTTGGCTCATCAAATATAATCAGGCCATTGACAAGACTTATAAGGAATTGGAGCAGGACTATGCTCCATACACCGGTTTCCGCGCATTCAAGGAACGCAACATTTATGGATGCAACACAGGGAAGGTAGACTTTTACGAAGATTCCCCTTTCCATCCCGACCGGTTGCTGAAAGATTTGATAAAAATATTCCATCCTACGCTTTTAGAAGGGTATGAATTAAAATATTTCACTAAATTAGCGGAGTGATTTTGAAGAATAAAGGAACGAAATACGGTATCATACTACTCCTCCTCATCCTTGCATTGACAGGAGCCAACTTGTTGTTCGGTTCGGTAAACATCCCTGCCGAGGCGGTGTGGTATATCCTTACAGGCAATGAAGTAGAAAAGGCGAGTTGGAGTTTTATTGTCTGGGAATCCCGCCTGCCGCAAGCGGTTACGGCTTTACTCTGTGGAATGGCGTTAGCCTCATCGGGACTGATGTTGCAAACGACTTTCAATAATCCCCTGGCCGATCCTTCCATCTTGGGCATCAGTTCAGGGGCAAGTCTGGGAGTTGCTCTGGTCATGCTGGCAGGTGCAGGAACAATCACCGCCGGAGTATTTACTTTATCCGGTTTTATTTCCGTCATTATCGGAGCGTTTATAGGATCCATGCTGGTGATGGGAATCATTCTATTCTTCTCCACTTTGATAAAAACAGCATTATGCTGCTTATTATAGGTATCATGATAGGATACATCACCTCATCTGCCATCTCCCTGCTCAACTTTTTCTCCACGGCAGAAGGAGTGCATTCCTACATGATTTGGGGAATGGGAAACTTTGGAGGAGTATCTTTACAACAGCTTCCCTTTTTCTCTCTGGTTACAGCGACAGGGCTGCTGATTACCATACTCTTGATAAAACCCCTGAATGCCTTGCTGCTAGGCACACGCTATGCCGAAAACCTGGGAATCAACATTCGCCGTACACGCAACCTGCTGCTTATCGCCACCGGAATACTGACAGCAATAACAACTGCTTTTTGCGGTCCGATTTCTTTCATCGGACTGGCTGTACCTCATATCGCCCGTCTGATGTTGGGAACATCCAATCATAATTCCTTGCTGCCCGTCACTATGCTGACCGGCGGAGTGATTGCACTAGTTTGTAACTTTATCTGTATTTTTGCCGGGCGAAGCAGGTATCATTCCGCTAAACGCCGTCACCCCGGTCATTGGTGCGCCCATTATTATTTATGTCATTGTGAACCAACGTAAAATCCAGTATTTCAACTAATGGAAAAGCAAGCTGTTATCACCGCAACAGACCTATGTATAGGTTATCGCACCCATAAAGAAGAGAAGAAAGTGCACGAACACCTTTCTTTCGAGCTTTACCCAGGAGAACTGACCAGTCTGCTTGGAGCCAACGGAGCCGGAAAATCGACGTTACTTCGTACATTATCCGCCTCACAACCCTCTTTAGCCGGAGATTTACAATTACTGGACAAACCTTTACAACACTATTCGGAAAAAGAACGTTCCCGTACCATTGGCGTGGTTTTGACGGACAAGACCCAAGCAGGAGGATTGACCGTGTATGAACTGGTAGCTTTGGGACGCCAGCCGCACACGGGGTTCTTCGGAAGATTGCACCGGCATGACCATGCCATCATTCAAGAAGCCCTAAATGCCGTAGGAATCACTCACAAAGCACAAAGTTATACAGCCGAACTTTCGGACGGAGAGAGACAGAAAGTAATGATAGCCAAAGCATTGGTACAAGAATGTCCACTGATTATTCTGGATGAGCCAACCGCCTTTCTGGATGTAGTAAGCCGGATAGAAATCATAACTTTACTGCACAGGCTGGCCGTGGAACAAAACAAGGCTATTCTGCTATCAACCCATGATATAGAACAAGCTCTAGTCCTGTCGGACAAGCTTTGGCTGTTGTCTAAAGAGAAAGGATTGCAATGTGGAGTGACGGAAGATATGATTCTAAGCCATCAGATGGACAACTTATTCTCACACAGTAATATCCGGTTCGATTATGATCATGGCATCTACTATCCAACCGTGAATGGAAAGCAGGAAATAACGGTGGAAGCGACAGATGAAACCTTGCTGCACTGGACTATCAACGCACTGAACCGTCACGGATATACTTGTCTGCAAGCCAAAAACGCTCCTGCCGGTCTGCCCCATCTACAAGTCATCGCCCCCGATGCCTTGTACCTCACCCGGGACGGGAAACATCGGACATTCACTTCGTTCGGAAAGTTGCTGGAAGAAATAAAATAAAGACACGCATCAATCATTCCGAATTATGCACAGTATCTTTCTGTAAATCAGCGATATGCTGTGCAAATATATTCTAAATTCCCCTGAAACGGTTTGCCATTCTCCGCTGCCAAATTCTACTTGACGTATATTTGGTT
>ENA-OQNF01000088-OQNF01000088.1-human-gut-metagenome-genome-assembly--contig:-NODE-88-length-14128-cov-2.567817_pt1 | contig 14128 bp, 13 predicted proteins | sample MGYA00242628_ERZ504878 | MGnify/ENA primary metagenome ERZ504878 (study PRJEB26092, sample SAMD00036383) | human gut metagenome | host: Homo sapiens | study: EMG produced TPA metagenomics assembly of... | reverse complement strand
ACCCCGGATTATTGCTGTCGAACACCCAATGTTGTTTCAAGTTCTTGCCATCCCAGTCGAATGCCGCCAGCACAGTGCGGGTATAATATCCACGACACATCACCACACTGGGATGTACTCCATCCAGATAAGCTACACAAGCAAGGAAACGGTCACTGCGGTTGGCACGGTTGTCTCCCCAGTCGGTCAATTTACCACGAGCCGGAACATAATCAATTGTTTTCATCGCTTCTCCTGTCAGTCCGTTGAATACAGTCAAGTATTCGTTACCAGTCAGGATACGTCCTTGGTTACGAGGTGTATTTCCATGGGAATTTCCGTCTGTGATACCCGGTTCACGGTAATCAGCCTTGGCATCACCTATTATCTTTCCTTTTCCATCCTTTGTTCCATCAGAAGTCTTCATGACTACTTCCGCCTTACCATCTCCATCCAAATCAAACACCATAAACTGAGTATAGTGTGCTCCGGCACGGACATTATGCCCTAAGTCAATGCGCCACAATTTTTCTCCTGTAAGACGATAGCAATCAAAATAAACATTTCCGGTATAACCGTCATGAGCATTGTCATGTGCATTGGAAGGATCCCACTTTAAAATAATCTCATATTCACCGTCGCCGTCCACATCACCTATAGATGCGTCATTAGGACTATAGGTGTATTTTTGTCCCGAAGGAGTCACACCTTCTGCCGGCCTGTCCAGAGGAATATCGATATAACCAGACGGAGCATTAGCCGGCAAAGTATAATTTCCATTCAACTTACCTGTTTCAACCCCATTTATCATCGGTTTTACAGTATATACCGCTTTTTCATTACCCGAGTAAGTATCTCGATAAAAAGTACCTGTAGAATTGGGGACTTCCGCTATTTTCTCTCCATTTCTATATACATTGAAAGAAGTATTGATCGGATCGGAAGACAGGTAACGCCACGACACCACTACCTCCGATGGATTTTCACGAATGGCCACAACGCCACGCCCCAACTGTTCTTTTTGCAGTTTAGAATAATTGTAGGCCGGTTGGGCAACCGTTACAGTTGCCACACACAGAGCAGCTAAAGCACTCCATAGTTTTTTTTTGTGTTTTCATTGTTTATCTTTGTTTCTCCTTGTAAATTATATTTTCCTCCACCACATTCTCCGCATTTACCACATTCTTCACAAACTTTGTAACTTCACCCACAGTCACATTCCTTATTTCCACATTCTTGATAGGAAGACGGGCATCGCCTTTCAAATCATAAACAGCCTCGGTACGGTCGCAAGTCACACTATCCATATAAAGTCCGTTGATGAATGTAATGCTATCCTGATAGGTAGGTACCAAATCACGCCACTGGTAAAGCACATCCGTATCCACTTCGAGTACACGTTGCATCTTTCCCGCTTTCACATTTTTCATCCAGATATTTTCAATAAATCCGCCACGGCGATGATTGGTTTTAGCAAAGAAAAGACGGAATACAGAATCGGGAGCCGTACAATTGTGCATGTACACATTCCGTACACCACCAGACATTTCACTACCGATTCCCAGTAAAGTATGTCCTTTCAAAATATCACAATGGCGTATCACAATATTCTCACAAGGAGTATTCAGACGCCATGCATCCTGATTACGCCCTGCCTTGATAACCACAGCATCATCCCCTTGATCGAACACACAGTTCTCTATCAAGAAGTTGCAGCTCATTTCCAAATCAATTCCATCATTGTTATGACCATGAGCCTTTACATCCAGATTACGTACGATACCACCATCACACATATAAAGATGTATAGTCCAAAAAGGACTCTGGCGAATCTTGAATTCATCCAGCAGCACATTTTTACACCGGTTGAAATGTATCAAATGAGGACGAAGATGATTTTCTCCTTTTGCCATCTGACGCTGTTCTACAGGTACATCGGTAGAAGCCATCGTATATAACTCTTTCAAAGCATCCATGTGAGGTTTAGGACGCTTGAACCAGATTTTTCCAAGTATCCATAATAGGAGCCAATGTTCCTTTTCCGGTAATAGCAATATTCTCACAATCCATAGCATACAGCAACGGAGAATAGTTGTAACATTCCATACCCTCCCATGAAGTCATCACAGCAGGCAGATAATCAGAAGGATTATCTGTAAAGCGTAATATGGCATTTTCTTCCAAATGAAGATTTACATTACTTTGAAAATGAATAGGTCCTGTCAACCATTCCCCTTCAGGAATAACCACACGGCCTCCTCCGGCCTTATTACAAGCTGCTATGGCTTTGGCGATGGCCTCCGTATTCACTGTTTCCCCCACCTTTCACCGCACCATAATCCACAATGGAAAAATCTTGTTCGGGAAAAACACATTCTTTGATGGGTTCCATAGCAAAAGGAGCATCAACTATTACCATTTTATACTTTGGAACCGGTGCTGTACATGATACGGCAAAAGCTACGGCCGCAATACCAGCCTAAAGATTTAAAAAAAGTCTTCTTCATTTTATCTGTTGTTTTTCATTGTAATTTCTGTATGCACAAATATCCTGAATATCTTCGTTCACCCTATTTTATCCGAGGTGTATAAAGGTATATCTGATCCAATACCACACCTTCATCCAATGCAGTAAAAATTAAACGATGAGAGGTTTTCCGTGTAACAGGAAGAATCATCCGGCGAACAGCCTGATTACACAAAACATTTTCCTTCCATTCCTCACTGCGTCCTTTGGTTTCATACGAAACGGACTCCGTGGCACTTCCATCCAAAGAAATGGTAAAACGTAACCGTTCTCCTTCCACCGGATGATTAGGCAATAATCGTACCTCCACCTCTACAGAATCCGTTTCCCACGCAGCAAACTCAAAAGTAAGTTCTTATTTTTTGCCACCGCTACCGCCTTTCCTTCATAACCTAGCCCCTCGCATACTACCGGTGAACTATTAACGCAATCAGCACCATTCCATGTATAGACAGCCTGACGTTTTTCAGGTAAAACGGATAAAACTGTTTTTCTTTCCACCCGGTCAAAAACCGGAAGTTTGCGTGGTTGGAAATCCATCATACGATTCCATTTGGTCGTGTTATAGCGTTTTGTCAATGAAACAATACTATCATACGCCCTGTCGCTATCCGCCCAATCAACCTTTCCACGACGTGCCAACTGCGCGGTCAACAGTTTGCTATTCATTTGAGCCGCTGCCTGAACAGGATACTTCGCCAACTGGAAATAGGTTTCTTTTTTTTGTGCAGAAAGCGTATGCCATTCCTGCTCCACTTTATCTGATAATTGTTTGTATGCAGTCAGACGTTCTTTTATTTCTTGTTCACTCCAAGGCAAATCACTGATAATTTAAACTTAGGATCTTTTCTTCCGTACGAGTATTCCCCATAAATTCCGGTTTACGGATATAAGCCAAACGATAAGCTTCCTGCATGACAGGTTGTAATTGTGCAGCCACTTCCAGTCCAAACTCACGCTCTAGAAACTGACGTTGATGAGCTACAACCCCTTGCTGCTTCACCGCTTCCAAGTTCCATGCCATATCAAGGAAAAGTTCTATCTGATATTCAGACGGTTTAATATCCCCTACATTCAATATCCACATTTTCTGTATCCCTCGCTCATATGCCAAAGTCATTTGTTGATATATCAGCGAAGGATGAGCAGTTCCTAACCAAAGATAATCATGCGGACGTCCCCAATAAGATATATGATAATATACCCCGTTTCCTCCCTTACGGGCACGTTCTTCTGCTGTAGGGAAATGACGGATATAACCATAATTGTCATCGCACCACATCAGCGTCACTTCATCGGGTACTTGCAGCCCAGCATGGTACACATCCAAAACTTCCTTATAAGGAATAAAGACTTGAGGCACTTGAGTCACATCCTTATTGACATATTTAGTCAACAAATCGCGCTGATCCTTTAGCACTTTAGTCAGAACGGCTTTTTGTTCTTCTATAGTCTTAGCACCATTCATCGCACCGTCGTGTACTCCACGCATACCTAAAGTATACAGATTATCCAACTCTGCAACCTCCTTTACGCGTTGTTCCCAAAAGGACAAAACATGAGCACTGTTATGAACATAGTCATACTCTCCCACTCCATCCCGTTTCCACTCACCATTGGTATTCCGCATCATCGGTTCACAATGAGAAGTTCCAATGAAAATACCAAACTTATCAGCCACTTCTTTGTTGCCCGGTGTAAAATAAAAAGGTACAGAACAGCCATGCATAGCCGGCCAGAAGGTATTGGCACGCAGACGAAGCATCAATTCAAAGATACGTTCATGCGTTTTCGGGCCTATTTGTCCTTTCACATTGCTCGGCTCGTATGTCTGCCAGCTCCAAGGAGTCAGCCCCCAGTCCTCATCGTTGATAAAAATCCCCCGATATTCTACGGAAGGAAACTGCATATTCCGATAAGAAGCCGGTAGTTGAAAAATCTCTTTCTTTGCAGGGGTCGCATCTGCCCACCACTCCCATGGAGAAACGCCTATCAACCGTGAAAGTTCCATGACGCCGTATGCAGTACCACGCTTGTCACTGCCGGCTATAACTAATTTACCAGTGGAAGAAACGGTCAACAGAAAAGCTTCTTTTTTATTTTTTATAGGAGATAAATCAACACCTGCTTTAGCGATCAAATCACTTTGTCCGATGGTTCCGACTATAATCATTCCTTTTTTACTTTCTGGAGTAACGATTATGCGGGTAGAAAAAACAGACTCTACATCACGATTGAGCAAATTCAAAGCTGTATGTACAACTTCTTCCTCTGAATTACCACAAGCAATAGTCACCGGTTCACCTGATTTCAAGACAAAAGGGTTCTGTCCATATACTGACAAAACTGCTAAAAAGAAAGCTAGAAAAGAAATGAGTTTTTTGTATTTCATAGTTTTTATTTTCAATATTGCAAAAATAAGACGAAATGGAATTAGATTCCATAGAATAAGATACAATAATATGGAAATTCGTCCATAAAGCCTGTATTATTTATCGTATTTATGGTGTTTTTTATGTTGCAGAATACAAAAAGCCTCAATAAACAATTACCACATTTACAACAATAAACCAATGTGCCAATATACCAATAGCTATGCGAAACATTACACAGCCTATTGATACATCAGCACATAAACAATAGTACGCCACTTTATCAAATCAATTTAAGGCATGAGCGACAATCCCTCCCACATTACATTCCATTTTCCATTTTTCGGGAAACCAGGATTTTCTATTTCACAACCATCCCAACCAGCGCACATTAATGCAATGGCAGTTAATAAACCACCATTACCAGGTAAATAAACACGTAAACGGGGATCTTGATAATTATGTCCATTCGGCAAATATGTATTGGTACGTTTATTCATAAGCAATGCCTCCACCGCTTTTTCCGGCTCACCCAATCGAGTAGCATTCATTGCTGTCATAGGATAATCCCAGCCCCAAGTCTTTCCCCAATTCCAATTATCCCATATCCATTGAAGTGTATTCTTCATGTAATCTTCACGGATTAATTTATTCATAGGCAAGATACCTACGGCACCCAACACTGCCATGTGGTCACTGGTAAAACGAATATCCTTATAAGTGTCTATTGCATTTTCCGCAGCCAGATACAACCCATCCTCATTATAAGCCAGCGGAGAAAGTTTGTCTATTAACTCATCCCATTCCAAGTTACGTTTTTCACCTGCACGCTCACGCCATATCTGCGCTATCTGCATGGCAAAATACCAATAAGAAAGTTCAAAAGGAGGATTTATAGTAGTACTCACATTCAATGTTTCTTGAGCTGGAATCGCTCCCTTTAAAATAAACCGCACTCCCAATTCATCATATGTGGCAAAAGCATACATAAACTTAGCTGTTTCTTGAACCAGATAGTTATATTTCTCTATCACTTTCTTATCAGGGTTAGAGCGATAAAGAAGTTCTGCCAGATAAATAAAATGCGGTTGTTGCCAAATCAAAAAACTGCCTACACTGGAAGGTGCCTCCACACCACTAGGATCAGTCATTTTCATCCATCGGATTCCATCAAAGCCTTGCCGACGAGCCACTTCCCTTGCTATAGGCTCTACCGTTTTATACCATTCTAAAGTATGGCTGAGTAATTCAGAATGTCCCCAAAGCGGTTGCCATGCCTGATGCCACCAAATCATTTCAAGATGATATTTCCCAAACCACGAATTGTAAGTTAGCCCTGTTTCCTGCGGAGGAGTACTGCCCGCGCATTGAATAGCAAGCAAATATTGACTAAGCACTACCCGACGTTCCAATTCTTTAGCACGCGGATCCGTGCAATGAGAGAAATCTACCGCAGCACCTTCTTCCCAAAAGTTCACCCAATGATTCTTAGCCAAACTTTCAACTTCAAAAAAATCAGGGAGTACAGCAAGCTGATCTGGCTCATTAGCGGTAAAAGCACATGAAAACGAAAAAGCATCTTCTTGTGGAAGCAGTACGAAATAATTTTTCTCTTTTTCTTTCAATAATGCCTTGCCTTCCCATTTTAATTCTACATAATATACTGTGGAATCCAACGTACGCTTTAACACAGCGCTTTGTGTGTCCTGTTTAAGAACCTCGGTAGAGTGTTTATCATTGGCATCCCAATCACATGCATTATCAGTATGAATACCTGTAGGATAAGGAAAATGAAATTTTATCCCTGTATGCAAGTGACTGTCTATATGGGCTGAAATCATATCTTGTGCCGGATGGCAAACCGTCCGTACATTAAATTCATTCCCTTTCCAAGTAAACCGACTGAGTATCTCACCTTCCCATAAATTCAAAGTCTGACTGATTCTGGTAATATCGGAAATAGCAGCCTCATCCCCCCATTCAAATCCGATCACTCCTAAATGTAACCGATGTGGGTTGGCACGAAACCAATCAGATGCATTCTTTTGTCTTTTATCTTCTTGAGATTGAACTGCATACAATTCCTTATGTCCTCGTCCAAAATCATATTCACTCAATGTTTCTTCGTGTCTATAACCGTCCATATTAGCAAAACTATGCCATCCCCATTGACTTTGCGTACCTAGAGGGACACCTTTTTTATAAGCGTCAGGAAAAGTTTGCAATCCTGTAATATCTACTGTAAATGCAAATTCGCCATTCCCTACTGAAAGCGAAGCCAACGAATCGAAAGCTGAAAATTGAGGATTATTCCGATTCACTAACGCCTTACGGTCTATTGAAATCTGCTGTACGGGATGAGTACAGGCACCGAACATCACTAATAAAGAGCAAAATAACAATATTTTCATTACTAAATTTTTATACACTGTAAATAGATATTCATTTTTACGACTTCCTTATATCCTATGGCATAGGATGTAATCCCTCCCAACGCACATTCCATTTACCATCTTTGGGAAATCCCGGATTACTGACCGAGCAACCGTCCCACCCGGCACACATCATAGAAACAGCTAATAACAACCCTCCATTACCAGGCAAATAAGAACGAAGACGAGTCGAACGATAATTATTACCACTAGGTAAAAGCAAGTCCTCCCGGTTGTCCATAGTTATGGCACGCAAAGCAATCTCAGGCTGCAACAGGCGAGTAGCATTCATTGCCAATGTGGGATAATTCCAACTCCAAGATCCTCCGGACCAATTCCAATTTTGAGCTGCACGCACCAAAGTCTTTTGCATTTTTTCTTGATCAATGAGCCGCGACTCAGGCAACATGCCGTAAGCCAGCAAATTTTCAGAAGAAGTTCCTGTAACATAAAAAGGATCATGCTTACGTTTGCTTTTCTCGCCTTCCGATAGAGAAACAGAACCGTCTGCTTCTTTAGGACGCTGGCCATTAATGTATCCACCGGCCGGCATTTCCGGTAATTTTTCAGCAGGAATACCATTCACGAAATCAGGTATTCCTCTACCCTTTTCCGCCGGTAAGTAAATGCCATCAGGACTAGTAGCAAGAGGAGCTAATTTAGCAAGAATTTCATCCCACTCCGCATGACGTTGCAGCCCAAGTCTCTCCCGCCATTTCTGAGCTATGGACAAGCCAAAATGCCAATAAGCCATTTCAAAAGCAGGATTAAGGGTCGTCTCTTCATTATAGGATTCATTAGCCGCACAAGCTCCCTGAATAATGTAACGATCATTATCAGAATCATAATTAACAAACGAAGCCATAAAAAGCAGCCGTCTGCTCTACCATATCAGCATACTCACGAAGAAATTCTTGAGAAGGACGTGCACGATAGATAAGTTCTGACATATAAATGACATGGGGTTGTTGCCAGATAATAAAAGAGCCGACATCCGATGGTGCCTCTTTAGAAGATGGATCAGTCATTTTCATCCAACGTATGCCATTAAATCCCTGTCTGGCTGCAATATCACATGCCATCGGTACGGCAGTCTTATACCATTTCAATTGTTTCTCCAAAAGATCTGCTTTATTCCAAAGCGCATAATGAAAACTGTGCCACATTACCATTTCTAAATGAAATTTACCATACCATGTATTATAAGTCAGGCCGGTTTCAGCAGGAGGGTAATTTTGCGCTTCCTGCGAACGGAGCAAATATTGAGACAGCACAACCCGACGCTCCAAAAGCGAAGCACGGGGATCCGTACAGGAAGAAAAATCAATAACACCGGATGTCTGCCAATAATCCCTCCAACAACGGTTGGCCGAAAGCAGATTAGCCTTGTAATCAGGCTGAGGCACTACAGGTTGGTGCTTATAGAACCCAACATTGAAATTCCACTGCTTATCGGAAGGTGTCAATTTTAACCTGTTCTTCCCTGTTTGAGAAAGAACAGCTTTACCACTCCAACTGATTTCCACATAATAGACAGTAGAATCTACAGTACGACGAATAAGAGCCCGTTGAGGTTCGGAAAGAATAATGTCGGTAGAGTGGCAGTCATCGGCTGTCCAGCAAGTAGCATCGTCAGCTGCCTCACCTGTAGGATAAGGGAAACGGATGCCAACTGCCAGCTTTGCCGATGAAGACACAGAAGCAGAGACAATGTCACTATCGCCATTACAAGAAGTAGTTACCGTAACCGGAAGTTTTCTCCATAGGAAATGGGAATGAAGTTCTCCTTTCCACATGTCGAGAGTCTGGTCTATTTTAGTAATATCGCTCACCAACAAGCTGTCAAATCCTATATTTCCCAAATGCAGGCGGTGCGGATTGGCACGAAACCACTCTGCCGCTTTGGCATTACGTTCAGGACCTTCCGGAAATTGTACGGCATAAATCCCATGAGGATGACCGGGAAGCGGATGATCCTGTAGAGTTTCAACTATCTTATAGTCCTCCTTGTTAGGAAAACTGTGCCATCCCCATTCGCTATAGGTACCTAAAGACAAGCCTTCTTTATAATATTCGGGAAAAGTCTGCAATCCCGTAGCATCGGCAGTAAAAGCGAACCGCCCATTTCCGACTGTCAAAGAATGAAGAGAATCAATTTTTGTAACATGAGGGTTATTACGCATCACCAATGCATGACGGTCAATAGCAGTATCGGCACAAGCTGTAACCAGCAGCATTGCTGCCAATACAACAATAAAAATGTTTTATTTCTCATCATAGACACTATTTAGTAAGATACTGAATAAATGTAGACATACCATTCATATATTCCTTGATGGAAATGACTTCAGAAGGAAGAGGAGCATTAGAGAAGCCCGGATTCTCTTTCGAAACACTAGGCAAACGACCGGGTAAATAATCTTTTTTCTTCAAAATAGTGAGCAGACTATCTACTTTTTGTGTATCCGCTTGCTGCATTTTACCACGCATTAAATGACTTAGTAAAGTTCCAGAAATATCCGTTTGACCTATAAACGGAGAATCTTTTGTCACTTCCTCTTTGGAGAGAGAGAGCAAATGCTGATACTCATCTTTTAAAGATTGCAAATCAATAGCCCGCGTAGAGCTATAATGAGTTATGAGTCCATGATAATCATAATCCACCCAATAATGATCTGGATCATTATGAAGGTAAAGAGGTCTGTTAGTGCCTACTTCTACAAAAGTAGGACACAATATCTGTCCCGGTTTTACAGACTTACCCAATTGTTTCATTTGCGCGTCGTTATATCGGATAGATTCTAGAAATTCAAATGCATCCGGAATACGGGCTAAATATTTAGTATCCCCAGTCCAACGATAAAAACGCATCAAGTTGCGACACATCTCGGCAGTAGCTGTAGCCGCATAACCTGCCGGTTCAAAATCACGGGCATGACCTGGAGAGTAATTGAGATCCAACTTATGCTGCATAGCCCAACCTGCCTGAGGCTTTCTCCCTGCAAAGCCAAGACACAAGTCATAGCCCGCTGAAGAGGCTCCAATGCCCGAGTTTCACCTAATAAAGTGTAACAAGCCAATAAAAAATTAATATTGTTAGTATGAACTCCATCATTAATGGTAATAAACGAAGTATAGTCTTCCTTATCACCTTTCACATATTCATAATGGAGAGGATAGCGCTGCGGCCACCCACCAATAGGATACTGACTCTCCAAAACAAAATCAAGACACCTTTCTACCGGATATTTATACTTCGGATCCAGAGTCAGTAAATACATACGCAAAAGGAACATTCCACTATCGTAGGTAGCCGCATCATCATAAGTACAATTTCCATAATAATGAGCATGTTCCTGAGCACAATGAATATATCCTTTCTGTACTTTGGAATACCATTGCTTAAGCGAAGTTTCTCCGGAAAAGTCCAACATATAAGGCCATCCCCCACTTGAATGCTGTCCCCAGATAAGAGCATCTGCCGCTGCTTGTGCCGCTTTCAGGTAATAAGATTCTCCAGTCAATTGATAAGCATTCAAAAATACATTTCCCATAGCAGGTGTACCAGCTTCTATCCATATCATACTTGGTTTAGCTTCCAGTTCCCCCCAACAACGGGAGAAATCAGGACTGTAATTCCATAAATAGCCACCACGGTTGCTGACCTTCTCTACCATGAAACGTGTAGCTTTCATCATAGCCACTTTTATATCAGAGGCCGGAATGTTTTTCTGTGCTCCAGCAGACAACAAAGTAATGAAAAGCATTACCGCCATACATATCATTTTCATACTGTTTTTTTTATAAGATAGGAAGAGAAAAGAAACAAAAAATCATCACTATTCTTCCCCCTTCCTATATAGAAATGTTTATAATTTATTGATTAATAAGCAGGATGTTGTTGACCGGTTAACCCAGGATTAACATCAATAATGGCTGTGGTGCTCAAAGTATAAAGTTCAGCCTGATTCTTGATAAACCCACGATATAACTCGGTAATCCAGGCGGGCAACGTGTTATTGTTTTCTTTATAACCCAATATCTTGGATTGTCCGGCTATACCGGAATTAGTTTCTCCTGCAATATTGGTAGTAATAAACATATTTACCCAATTCCAAGTGCCTCCATACCGGGCAACCAGTTCACTCATTTCCGTTTCTGTGGGCTGATGATCGAAATCTATATAAGTAAGACCTACCAAAGGATCCTTCCAAGATGTAGAAGTTGCTTCTTTATATGCCCGATAAGTCTTCACCTCATTATAAGGAACCTCACGCATAGCCAGTTTCTCGGTATTTGCTTTTGTTTCAGCCAAAGTTTCAGCCAACAAGTTCCACCGGATAAGATCAGTACGCCGCCATCCTTCTGTAGCTAATTCAAAGGCACGTTCCTTCACAATCGCTTTAAAAAAAGTATCATAAGTAGAGGGTGTGGTACCTATACGAGAGGCATCTCCTGCAAAAGCACGCAGACGAACTTGTTCATAAGCTGCCTTAGCTGCTTCCGTGGGCCCATTGTTCAAGTAATTTTCAGCTTCTGCGTACATTAACAATACATCCGAATAACGAAGTATAGGCCAATTGACATCCGTTTTCAAAGTGGCCGTACGGGGACCGGCTTTCCAATTGCAGCGCCATTTTCCCAAATTCAAAGCGCCATAAGGCACAGCAATATCGTTACCAGCCGCATCAATACTGTAATTGCCCACTGTAACATCCCGACGGGTATCATCATCGGCAAAAGAAAGATAAAAGGTAGGATGAATCAGTTGCAAAGGCAATGTTTTACCATAAAGGGCATTGGAAGCATGAATGCAAAGTCCATTTGTATATCCCACACGACCATTGGTTGTATTGCCAAACTCAGCATATTCAAACATTACCTCTTCAGGGTTATAAACGCCACCCTCGTTCAAGGCTCTAAACACATCCTCATATTTAGAAAGCAAACTGTTTTCACCTTTACTAATCACTGCTTTACAAGCTTCATCAGCAATGGTATATAATTTTCTTACACGCGATTCATCCAAAGGACGGCGCATCTGAAGAGTAGATTTATCATAAGTATTCAGATCCCAATGCAAAGCATAACCTGCTGCATAAAGAGCTGTACGGGCCAATAATCCATAAGCAGCATTCTTGGAAATCCGCTCAGGAGTAGAGAAAAATCCTTCACTATACCAAGGAAGTACTTCGACAGCTTCTTGCAAATCGGCAATAATGCCATCATAAATCTCATCCCGATCAACACGGGAAGAAGAAAAAGTCGTCATATCCAATACAGGAACAGTAGAATAAGGTACATCCCCAAAATAACGAATCAAATTCAGAAAACAAGTAGCCCGAACAGCCAGACATTCAGCTATATAAATGTGACACTTTCTCTCGTCCTCTCCCGAAAGGCTCATTGCACGTAATCCTTTCAAGCATGAATTACAACGCTCAATGCTGGAATAAGAGGTAGTATAAATGCCTGTGGGACAACTTTGATCATTGAGCACATAATTGGCCGCATAATTATTAGCATTCGAATTACTCTCAGTAGACCACATTTCATCTGTTCCATTCTGAGCCTTATACCAAGCATCCTGCATCCAGACACCTGTGTAACAAGCAAGAACAGCCATCTCAGCTTTATCAATGGAAGAGAAAACACTTTCACTGTCTGTCTTCGATTTAGAAGGAAGATCCAGAAAGTCAGAACAAGAACTGAAATTGATCGCCAAAAAGGCAACAGCTATATAATATACTATTTTCTTCATAATACAACTCTCCTATTATTATAATGAAAGATTAATGCCAAATACAAATCCTTTGGAACGTGGATAAGAAGAATCATCAATACCCGGAGTTAAAATAGAACTTTCCTTAGAAACTTCGGGATCATAACCTGAATAATTCGTAATAGTGAATGGATTATTCAATGTACAATATAGACGCAAATTACTGATAAAAGCTTTACTTAACCACTTTTTCGGGAAAGTATAACCTAAAGTAATAGTGCTTATGCGAAGATAAGAACCATCTTCCACAAAACGATCAAGCGGAGTAGTAATAGCTGCGCGGTTGTCATTATGAATACTCCACAGAATGTTCGGATCATGCTGATTAGGATTAAGCTCAGCTATACGGTTGAGGTCCATAGCTTCTTTTCCAGTACGGGGATCCAGCAGAGTGAAACGATTGGCAGCATCCGCAAGCATATTTTGGTACGGTTGGTATGGACCGACAAAACGCTGGGTAGACATATTAAAAATATCATTACCATAAGAGAATACCATAAATACAGAAAGATCAAAGCCCTTATAAGAAAAAGTATTTTTAAAACCTCCGGTAAAATCCGGATTAGCATTCCCGATGACTGTCATATCATCAGAATTATAAACAGGTGTCCCCTTGTCATCCGTCTGCCCCGTAGTATTTACATACTTGATATCACCCGGTTTATATTGAGTTTTTACAGATCCTTTCTGATAAATAACACCATCTTTCAAAACATATTTATCACCATTCTGCACAAAATCGTCGGTAGTATAAACTCCATTGGTCTTATACCCATACATCTCACCTAAAGAATGACCTACGATGGCACGGTATAGAACAGAAGAATTGGTACCACCACTGACGCTAGTCTGATAATATTCATTCTCACCGTCTATTCTCAAGACCTTGGAACGATTGAAGGAGATATTGAAATCGGTAGTCCAAGTAAATGTTTGTGCGGATGTTCGTACTGCTTATAGCTATCTCAAGACCGCGATTACGGATAGAACCGATATTCTGATATTGGTGCGTAATAACCGGTTGATGGTCGGGATA
>ENA-OQNF01000087-OQNF01000087.1-human-gut-metagenome-genome-assembly--contig:-NODE-87-length-14285-cov-2.192683_pt1 | contig 14285 bp, 13 predicted proteins | sample MGYA00242628_ERZ504878 | MGnify/ENA primary metagenome ERZ504878 (study PRJEB26092, sample SAMD00036383) | human gut metagenome | host: Homo sapiens | study: EMG produced TPA metagenomics assembly of... | reverse complement strand
GTATCTTTATAAATCTCCCAATTCAGATCCTCTACTTTACCGTTTACTTTCTCTAATGCCTGATAGATAGGTACGGTACCTACGGGGACAGGACAGTTGCGGACAATCCATTCGCGTGTTTCGTGAATGTTATCGCCGGTCGAGAGATCCATCAGGGTGTCACCTCCCCATTTGCAGCTCCACACGGCTTTTTCCACCTCTTCGTCAATGGAGGAAGTGGTGGTGGAGTTTCCGATGTTCGTGTTGATCTTCACTAAAAAGTTCCTGCCGATAATCATAGGCTCGCTTTCGGGGGTGGTTGATATTGGCGGGAAGTACGGCACGCCCTGCGGCTATTTCATCACGTACGAATTCAGGGGTGATAAAGGTGTCGACGCCCAGTTCCCGGCAATTCATGTTTTCACGGATGGCTACATATTCCATTTCCGGTGTAACGATGCCGGCTTTGGCGTATGCCATTTGTGTGATGGCCTTTCCAGCTTTGGCACGATAGGGCAGGGCGATGTGTTCAAAGCGCAGGTGGTCCAGACTTTTATCGTCGCGGCGCATCTTTCCGTATTCTGAAGTGATGGAGGGCAGTTGTTCTACGTCTCCCCGTCCGGTAATCCAGCTTTCGCGCATACGGGGAAGTCCTTTTTTCAGATCGATTTCCATATTGGGGTCACTGAATGGGCCGCTGGTGTCATAAATATAAACGGGAGCATTGGGCGTTGTTACTTTTTCACCGTTCACTATATTCACAGTAGGAGTCAGGTTTACTTTCTGCATTCCTACTTTGATGTATGAAAACAGGGTTCCTTGCATATATGCCTTTTCGGCATGAGCGTATGCTTTTTGATCTTGCTTTTTGTCCATCATATTTCTGTTTAATCTAAGAATGAAGTTAAAGGGGATGAGGCAGATGCGATCAAGTTCTGTCCTACTGCTCCTAAGCCTGCTTCATAAGCGCGGCGTCCGGCAATGACAGCTTCCTTGAAGGCTGTTGCCATGACTACCGGCTGACCGGCTACTGCGATGGCTGTATTGACCAGACAGGCGTCCGCGCCCATTTCCATCGCTTCGGCAGCATGGCTGGGGGCACCTATTCCGGCGTCCACTACCACAGGAACGGAAGCTTGTTCGATAATGATGCGCAGGAAGTCACGTGTCTGCAAGCCTTTGTTTGTCCCGATGGGGGCGGCAAGCGGCATGACAGTTGCTGCTCCTACCTCTTCCAGCCGTTTGCACAATGTAGGATCTGCCTGACAATAGGGCAATACGACGAAACCTAGTTTGACTAGTTCCTCGGTTGCTTTCAATGTTTCGGTAGAATCCGGCAACAAGTAGCGCGGATCGGGATGGATTTCCAGTTTCAGCCAGTTGGTGCCAAAAGCCTCGCGGGCCATTTGTGCGGCAAAGACGGCTTCTTCGGCTGTGCGCACACCGGAGGTATTGGGCAATAGCTGTATGTGAGGGTGAATGATATGTTTCAGCATATCATCTTCCTTATCGTCCAATTCAATGCGTTTCATGGCTACGGTTACCATTTCACACCCTGATGCCAGAATGGCTTCTTCCATTACGGTGTTTGAATTGAATTTACCGGTTCCCAGAAATAAACGGGAATTAAATTCTTTTTCAGCTATAATCAGTTTCTTCATTGTATTTTGTGATTTTATTATAAATTCATGATTCGTTTAGTTTCCGCTACCGGGTCTTTCGCCCGGAGTATGGTTCCGCTCAAAGCAATGCCGGTGATTCCCGTTTCCATGATGGAAGGGATATCTTCCAAAGTAATTCCCCCGATGGCGACGATGGGCAGGTGGATATCTGCCTCGTTCATTTGCTGAATAATGGAACGGTAACCTTCTAGTCCCAGCACTGGAGAGAGAGCCTTTTTTGTGGTAGTAAAACGGAACGGGCCACAGCCGATGTAGTCAGCTCCAGCTTCGTAATGCATCTTTACATCGTCAAATGTATTGGCGGTGCCTCCGATGATGAATTCTTTTCCTAATATTTTCCGTGCTTCGGCTACGGGCATATCCTTTTTTCCCAAATGCACTCCGTCGGCATGAATTTTATTGACCAACTCCACGTGGTCGTCTATGATAAATGTTGCTCCGTAGTCTTTGCATAAGCCTTGCAGACGTATGGCTTCCCGTTCCACTTCGTCAACGGAAGTGTCTTTCATACGTAGCTGGATCCAGCGGCAACCGCCTTCCAAGGCCATGCGTGCGGAATCATAATAGGAATATGTGTCGGTGAAGTGAGTGATGAATTGAAGTTCCACGGTCTTATCCTCCACATGCAGCTTTAATGACTACCAGACTGTCATTGGGGTGTAACACACATTTCTCCCACTCTATACGGGGGACCATCCGGTTGTTTACCGCTATGGCGATACCTTTCTCAGGAAGTGTCAGAAAGGTGGAAAGTTCGGCTACGGTGCATCCGTCCTTTACTTCGGTTTCTTTGCTGTTTACTGTCAGTTTCATACTATAATATCAGTTTATGAATTTACTTGTAAATACAAAGAGTTGCTTTTTGACCGGATGGTATGAGGTAAGAAGTAACAATCCCTTCGGCGGTACTAACCGCATCAGGTTCACAGGGTATAATCTCAGCCCGTCCGCTGTTTACGTGGGGCACCCCTTTGTTTTACGATGGCAAAGATATGGGAAAGAAATGAATAATGCTACAACAGACTGCTTTATTTTTTGTGGAAGAATGTTTTTTTATGATTATCTTGCATTGTGCTTGTTTATTCTTGTAAAAGGATGAATGCATATCTGCTGTATCTTTGCATCTTAAAGCAGATTGCCCCGCTCCCTGAATGAATAGGGGGCGAGGCAGCCTTATTATGATGTATAGTTAAGGGTCCTTTTATAGACGTTTTTCTACTACATCCCAGTCAATGATTTCCCATAACTTGTTCACATGATCTGCACGGCGGTTCTGGTAATCCAGATAGTAAGCATGTTCCCATACATCGAAACCCAGCAATGGTTTCAGTCCTGCACGCCACGGGTTGCTTCCGTTAGGTTCTTTGGTGATATGTAGTTTTCCCTGCTTGTCTACAGAAAGCCAAGCCCAGCCCGAACCGAACAGTCCTGTGGAAGCGGTGTTGAATTCTTTCTTGAAGTTTTCAAAGCTTCCGAAGTCTCGGTTGATGGCTTCTGCTAGTTTTCCGGACGGTTCATGCTTGCTGGGTTTGGGGGTGAACTGAAGGAAATATAATGTATGGTTTAATACTTGTCCGGCGTTATTGAATATCGCTCCGTCGGGAGCTGATGTAACAATTTCCTCTACGGACTTTCCTTCAAATTCCGTACCTGGAACTAAAGAGTTCAAATTGTTTACATATGTTTGTAAGTGCTTGCCATAATGGTAGTCTATAGTAGCCTGACTGATTACAGGTTCGAGTCCGTTATTTGCATACGGGAGTTTTGGCATTTCGTAAGTCATAACTAATGAAATTAAAGTGGTTAATAATATATTCATTTTTAGTCGTAGGTTTTAATTAAACTTCTATCATAATAACATTATTGGGCATGGAATTGTTCTGATAAACTCAAACTTTCTCTATCTTTGCAGGCGAAAGGTGAAATTTATGACGAATTATTTAGAAGAATTGAATGAAAGCCAGCGCGATGCAGTGCTTTACAACGAGGGTCCCTCTTTGGTGATAGCTGGAGCAGGTTCGGGGAAAACACGCGTGCTGACTTATAAGATAGCTTATTTACTGGAGCAGGGATATACTCCTTGGTCTATTTTGGCATTGACTTTTACCAATAAGGCTGCTCGCGAAATGAAAGAGCGTATAGCCCGTCAGGTGGGCGATCAGGCACGCTATTTATGGATGGGGACGTTCCATTCCATTTTTTCGCGTATCCTGCGGTGTGAGGCACAGGTTATCGGCTTTAGCTCCAATTTTACCATCTATGATTCTTCAGATTCGAAGAGTTTGATCAAGTCTATTGTAAAAGAAATGCAATTGGATGATAAAACCTATAAATCAGGGTTGATACAGGCGCGTATCAGCAATGCGAAAAATCATTTGGTTTTTCCTGATGCATATGTTTCGAACGCAGAGCTTTATCAGTATGATTTGAATGCCAAAGTACCCGCCACCCGTGATATTTACCGGCAATATTGGGAACGTTGCCGTCAAAGCGATGCGATGGATTTTGATGATTTGCTGCTTTATACTTATATGTTATTCCGCGATCATCCTGAAATTTGCCGTAAGTATGCGGAGCAGTTTCGTTATGTGCTGGTGGATGAGTATCAGGACACCAATTTTTGCGCAACACAGCATTGTGCTTCAGGCTTACCCAGGAGCATCAGCGTGTATGCGTGGTGGGGGATGATGCGCAGAGTATTTATTCCTTCCGAGGGGCTAATATTGACAATATATTGAAATTTACTCAACTGTATAAGGGGGCCAAGCTTTTTAAACTGGAGCAGAACTATCGTTCTACCCAGACCATTGTGTGTGCGGCAAACAGCCTGATAGAGAAAAATAGCGAGCAGATAAAGAAGGAGGTATTTTCAGAAAAAGCGAAGGGGGAGCCTATCGGAGTTTTCAATGCCTACAGTGATGTGGAGGAAGGGGAGATTGTTGCCAACCAGATTGTGAAACTGCGTTCACGGGAACATTATTCTTATAATGATTTTGCTATTTTATACCGTACAAATGCTCAAAGCCGTATTTTCGAGGAGGCTTTGCGGAAGCGTAGCCTACCTTATAAAATTTATGGAGGACTTTCTTTTTATCAACGCAAGGAGATTAAAGACGTTATTTCTTACTTTCGTCTGGCGGTAAATCCGAATGATGAGGAGGCTTTTAAGCGGGTATTGAATTATCCGGCGCGAGGAATCGGGGATACTACGTTGAACAAAGTTATTGATGCGGCTGCACAGCATCATGTTAGTCTTTGGATGGTTTTGGAAGAGCCGTTGGCATACGGCTTGAATATTAACAAGGGGATGCATACCAAGTTACAGGGGTTTCGTGAACTGGTAAAAAGTTTTATAGTGGAGATCCCGAAAAAGAATGCATATGAATTGGGGGCAATGATTGTTCGTCAGTCCGGCATTATGAATGAGATTTATCAGAGCAATGATCCGGAAAACCTGAGCCGTCAGGAGAATATTGAAGAACTGATAAACGGTATGCATGATTTTTGTGCAATCCGTGAAGAAGAAGGGAATGAGAACATCCTGTTGACGGATTTCCTGTCGGAGGTTTCTCTGCTGACAGACCAGGATAACGAGAAAGAAGAGGATGCTGAGAAGATAACCTTGATGACCATTCACTCTGCTAAAGGCTTGGAGTTTAAAAACGTTTTTGTAGTTGGGTTGGAAGAGAACTTGTTTCCCAGTGCTTTGTCACTCAATTCGTATAAGGAATTGGAAGAGGAGCGCCGCTTGTTTTATGTGGCGATTACACGTGCCGAGGAGCATTGCTATTTGTCTTTTGCCAAGAGCCGGTTTAAATATGGAAAGATGGAGTTCAGTAGCCCGAGCCGTTTCTTGAAAGATATTGATGTACATTTCCTGAAGCTGCCTCAGGAGGAACAGATGGCCCGGAGAATAGACGAGAGAGCCAGCCGTTTCTGTCGTGAGCAAAATGAACGTGCGTCTCGTTTCTTGTTTGACGAATCTGCTTCGCAGCCTTCTTATGGGCGTTCTTCATCAAATTTGTCTGGTGGTCAGAAATCTATTTTTTGTTGGAGAAAGACCGAAAGCTGAGATTATCCGTCCCAGTGTGCCGCGCAATTTGACTAAGGTAGGTCTTGCTACGGTCTCAAAGCCGTCCGCGGCGGGAACCTTGCCGGTGAATGTGCTGGCAGGGCAGGTGATAGAGCATGAACGCTTTGGAATAGGCGATGTGATAAAAGTGGAAGGAACCGGTGAGAACAGCAAGGCGACTGTCCGTTTCCGGAATGCCGGAGAGAAACAATTATTGCTGAAATTCGCCCGGTTCAAAGTTGTGGAATAAATATTCTAATAGAATTCTGATACAAAAATGATAGATATCCATAAAGTACCTTCTCCATGCTATGTGATGGATGAAGCATTGCTCAGAAAGAATCTGAGTTTGATAAAGAGTGTGGCAGACCGGGCCGGAGTTGAGATCATCTTGGCTTTCAAATCTTTTGCCATGTGGAAATCATTTCCCGTTTTTAGGGAATACATCCGTTATACTACAGCTAGCTCTGTATATGAAGCCCGTTTGGCATATGAAGAATTTGGCAGTAAGGCCCATACTTATTCTCCGGCGTATACGGATACTGATTTTCCGGTTATCATGCAATGCAGCAGTCATATAACCTTTAACTCCTTCAGTCAGTTCCGGCGTTTTTATTCTATGGTTAAGGCCTCTGGAGAAAAGATATCCTGTGGTATCCGTATTAATCCTGAATATTCGGAAGTAGAGGTGGAACTTTATAATCCTTGTGCTCCCGGTACACGTTTTGGGGTGACGGCCGATTTGCTTCCCGAGACTTTACCGGAGGGTATCGAAGGCTTCCATTGTCATTGTCATTGTGAATCCAGTTCTTATGAATTGGAACATACTTTGCAGCACATAGAAGAGACGTTTGCCCGTTGGTTCCCACAAATAAAATGGTTGAATTTGGGAGGGGGGCACCTGATGACACGTAAAGATTATGATACGGAGCATCTTATTTCTTTATTAAAAGGATTGAAAGCCCGTTATCCTCATTTGGAGATTATTTTAGAACCGGGTTCGGCTTTTACTTGGCAGACCGGACCTTTGGTCGCTTCTGTTGTCGATATAGTGGAAAACCGGGGGATAAAAACTGCGATTCTGGATGTTAGTTTTACTTGTCACATGCCCGATTGTCTTGAAATGCCCTATCAGCCGGCAGTGCGTGGTGCCGAAGCTTTACCTGTCGATGCGATAAAAACAGCTTTAACGGAAGAGAATATCTACCGTTTGGGTGGAAACAGTTGTTTAAGTGGCGACTATATGGGTAGCTGGCGTTTTGACCATCCGTTACAGGTAGGAGAACGCATTGTTCTGGAAGATATGATTCATTACACTATGGTAAAAACAAATATGTTTAATGGAATCCATCACCCTTCTATCGCTATTTGGCATACAGATAATACATTGGAAGTATATAAAGACTTCCGGTATGAGGACTATCGTGATCGCATGTCCTGATGGTAATTAAAAAAACTTTTGGTTTGTATTGATTATGAGGAAATTGATGAAATAATGTAATAAAAGTGCTATAAAAAGTATAGAAAACTTTTGGAAGTTTAGAAAAAAGCACTACCTTTGCATCCGCAATCGGGAAACAGCTGAGAAATAGTTAAAGACCGAAGGCGGATATTTGCGGAAATAGCTCAGTTGGTAGAGCATAACCTTGCCAAGGTTAGGGTCGCGAGTTCGAGTCTCGTTTTCCGCTCAAAAGAAAAGACCAGTGTAGAAATCATTGATCTTTTTTATTATCATGGCGTGAATGTAGAAAACGGAAGAAGGTCAAATCAATAAATATTGATATACCCTCCTCCCGCTGTTTTAGTCAAATCATCCGCAATGGAAATATTTATTGACCAACGCTAACATTCCTTCCGGATTATCTTTCAAGTCGTTACGTAAAGTCAGATCGTTATAGCCAGTTAATTTGCTGATGATTCCATCAATCATAGTAGGGCTGAACACATTATGTTTTTGGAATATTTCGCGCTGTTGCTGCAAACAGGCTGCAGAAGCCGTACAGCTATCGGGAAGCTGGGTCAATGCCTTCAGTTTGTCTGCATTTTCTTTCTGATGAATATTGACGTTTACGTAAGTTTTTTCTGCAATGTCTAGTGCATTTTCTATTTCAAAACCATGGCGGCAGGCTACAGCTAGTCCTGCTATCAGTTGGTAGAGATCGGCCGATCCGTCCGGTGATCGCATTTCCACCGTTTGTTTTTGTGTGGTATCATAATGGCTTTCCGTTTCCAGTGGATTGGCAGTCATGCACATATCTGTTTTAGTTGCCCATCCTAGAGGTATGCGTACCAATACTGAACGGTTGCGGTCACCCCAGCAAATATTAGTTGGCGCTTCCTGATGGGGAACCAGGCGGAAATAAGAAGTAGGATTGGTGTTACCGAATGCAGTGATGGATGGAGCAAGTTCCATCATGCCGGCAATAGCTTTGCGTGCTGTTTCTGATAAAACACCTTCTTTCAACATTTGGTTTTGTCCATCTTTCATGATACGCATGTGGATATGCAATCCGGAACCAGCTTTTCCTGTAGTTATTTTAGGCGCGAAAGTAATGTTATAACCATGTTTATAGGCCAGATTACGTATAATCCATTTGGCAATCATCAATTGGTCTGCCGCATCTTCGGCATTGACAGGCAGGAATTCTATTTCATTCTGTTCATATATCATGCCATTCAAGGTAAAATTACCTACTTCGGAGTGTCCATACTTTATTTGTCCGCCTGCTTGTGCAATATAGACCATGCACTGGGTACGGAAATCATTGAACTTGGCATAAGGGGCCGATTCGTGATAACCACGCTGATCGGTAGCCGGGAACAATCCGTCATTTTCAGAAATTACATAATATTCCAATTCTCCCATAGCCTGAAATTCCATGCCGGTTATTTTATTGAATGCCTTGCATGCTTTGTGTAAGGTATGTTCGGGTGAACTTTCCAACGGCTTTCCATCCTTGTTAAAGAAAGAGCAAAGCATGGAAAGTGTGGGGGATCTCGGCAAAAGGATCTAAAAAAGCCGTCCGGAATCGGGGAATTACATATAGATCACTGCTGCCCGCCTCAATGAATGGAAATAGGCTGGAACCGTCCACTCGCTCCCCGCAAGTCAGGATAGCATCTAGATATGCTTGGTTGTTGATAACGAAATTCAATGTCTTCAGTCGTCCGTCTCCGGCGGGATACATAAAGTTGACCATACGGATGCCATTCTGCTGAATGTATCGTTTTATGTCTTCTTTGGTAAACTCTGCACAAGGTTTTTCTAGAAATGCCACCAATTGGTTAGGTTCATTATTAATTCTTTATTCATAGCAAAATTGGTTGTTTTTGTTTGTTATTGGGTTAACTTTCCAAAGATAACAAAAAGTTTTCTGAAAATCCTATGAAAAGTTCATAGATATTTTCTTTCATACTGAGTGATATTCTCTTTATCTTTTTCTGTTTGGGAGAACATCGTTTTATAATTTGTCCTACCTTTGCACCGCTGTTTTAAAATATAAATAAGAGAATCATTATGGAACCGATGCATAAAATTAATAAAGTAGAGGTCCGGAATTTACAGATCGAAGATTACATCCAATTATCACAATCATTCAAGCGGGTGTATGCGGATAAGGATGTGTTTTGGACACACGAGCAAATAGAAACGCTTATCCGAATTTTTCCGGAAGGGCAAGTAGTAACGGTGGTAGACGATAAGATAGTGGGATGTGCTCTTTCTATTATTGTAGACTATGATATGGTAAAGGGAGATCATACCTATGCCAAAGTAACTGGTAATGAAACTTTCTGTACGCATAATCCGGAAGGGAATATTTTGTATGGTATCGAGGTGTTTATCCATCCGGATTATCGCGGTTTGCGTCTGGCACGCCGTATGTATGAGTACCGGAAAGAATTATGCGAGAAACTGAATCTGAAAGCGATCATGTTCGGTGGTCGTATTCCTAATTATTATAAGTATGCGGATACGATGCGTCCTAAGGAATATTTGGATAAGGTGCGTTCCCGTGAGATTTATGATCCAGTATTGACATTTCAGCTTTCCAATGATTTTCATGTGCGTCGTGTCATGAAGAATTATCTTCCCAATGACGAAGAATCCAAGCATTGTGCCACTTTGTTGCAATGGGATAATATTTATTATCAGGAGCCTACGCAGGATTATGTGGATAAGAAAACCACTGTACGTGTAGGGTTAGTGCAATGGCAGATGCGCCCTTATAAAACATTGGATGATGTATTTGAGCAGGTTGAGTTTTTCGTAGATGCCGTTTCCGATTATAAGAGTGATTTTGTTCTTTTTCCGGAATATTTCAATGCGCCGTTGATGGCCAAGTTCAATCATTTGGGAGAAGCCCAGAGCATTCGTGGTTTGGCACAATATACCGAAGAGGTTCGCGACCGTTTTATCAATTTGGCTATCAGTTATAATATTAATATCATTACGGGTAGTATGCCATACGTAAAAGAGGACGGAGGGCTTTATAATGTTGGTTTTTTAGTACGGCGTGACGGTTCATACGAAATGTATGAAAAGGTACATGTCACTCCCGATGAGATAAAGAGTTGGGGTCTTTCGGGTGGTAAGATGGTGCAGACTTTTGATACGGATTGCGCTAAGATTGGTATTTTGATTTGTTATGATGTGGAATTTCCCGAACTTTCTCGTATCATGGCCGATCAGGGAATGCAGATTCTGTTTGTTCCATTCCTGACTGATACTCAGAACGGTTATTCTCGTGTGCGTGTTTGTGCTCAGGCACGGGCTATCGAGAATGAATGTTTTGTCGTTATAGCCGGTAGTGTGGGTAATTTGCCGCGTGTACACAATATGGATATTCAGTATGCACAGTCTGGTGTATTTACTCCGTGTGATTTCGCTTTCCCTACTGATGGTAAACGGGCTGAGGCGACTCCGAATACCGAAATGATTCTGGTTTCGGATGTTGATCTGAATCTGTTGAATGAATTGCATACGTATGGCAGTGTGCGCAATTTGCGTGACCGCAGGCATGACCTTTATGAACTGAAGGTAAAGAAATAAAAAATGTTTCATTACGGATTACTTAGGTTTAACGCTGGTTTATAGATAAGTGGTTATTATTTTATATTTCCACTTTACTTTTAAGAATAATCTGTGTTAATCAGAGTAATCCTGTGATGAGCTCTGTTATTTCGGAATAAAAGGAACTATGGCCATTCAATAACAAACAGAGTTTTTCCTTGTCCGCTTTCCTGTAAATAGAGATTACCCCCATGTCTTTTTATAATCTGCCGGCACAGACTAAGCCCGATCCCCGTCCCTTCTGTTTTTGTAGTAAAGAAAGGAACGAATATTTTTTCTTGTAACTCCATAGGGATTCCCCGCCCATTGTCAAGTAGTTTTATATAAAGTTTGTCTGTTACCTCCAGTGTTACTTCTATTTGTCCGTCTGTCTTTCCTTCCAATGATTGCATACTGTTCTTCAGCAGATTTAAGAAAACTTGAGAGAGTTGCTTCTCATCGCCCTCAATATATATGTCAGAAGGGGTACTGCGCAGAATGAAATGGATATGGGCATTCTCAAAATCAGATTGTAGCAACAGAGCCGAGATTGTGCAATGAATCGGTCAGTGAGATCGCTTCTTTTTCGGTTCCGGCATATACGATAAGCGTCGGTATGATTCTGTGAATTCCATCAATCTTTCGCTCTGTTCACAAATCACTCCAAGTCCTCGTATTACTTTCTCGTCCGTACCGGGACGCAATGAAAGTGTTTGTGACAGGGAAACAATAGGAGCGATGGTATTCATTATTTCATGAGTAAGCACCCGGGTCAGTTTGCTCCATGACTCACTTTCTTTCTCACTCAGTTCATTGCTGATATCTTTGATAGCCAACAGGGTAATCGTTTCTGAATTTAGTTTCATCCGGTTCATGGATAGTGACAGCTGTTTTTTTGAGTTGGATTGTAAAAGAAAAGAATCTTCCACATTTCCATGGGCTATGAAATCTTTCAAGGCCGGATATTGCTCTTCCAGTTGGCGGAGGAATATGATTGGCTCAACTCCCAGCAAACGTAAAGCTGCGCCATTCACAAATATGACTCTCTTTTCGGAGTTCCACGCTAGCACTCCATTCGGTACTTCTTCCAGTAAAGAGTAATAAAAGTTCTCCTGTATCCGGCTCTGCGATTTCGTTGTGGCAAGCAATTCATTGATCCGGTTTAGTGAATGGCTCAGTGCATTCATTTCTTTATCTGCCGATTGCTCGTTGAACAATATCATGTTCTCTTTATCTTCCACCGCATCCAGAAATATCCTTATTTTGGTATTGAACTTATTCAACCGTTTTACCAAAGCTCCGATTAAAAAAAGCGAAAAGATGAATAGCAGACTGCCTAGAATGAGGGCGGTATGTGTAATGACAAGTGCGATCCCTGCTCCGGCTACAGCGATTATTAATAAGATGTAGCTCAGGATAACCATATATAGATGTTTGCTGAATACCATGATTATCAGAGCTTGAAGCGTTTTATCTTATTGTAAAGTGTCTGGCGGCTGATGCCTAACTGTTCGGCTGTTGCCGTCAGATTTCCATCGTTTTGACGGATAGCTGTTGCTATGGCCTGACGTTCCACTTCTTCCAGATTGGGTACGGTAGTGGAGAATTGCGGGTTCCAGGTTTGTTTTACGAAAATGTCTTTAGGACGGATGACATTTCCTTCACATAAGATGATCGCTTTCTCGATGGCATGTTGTAATTCCCGGATATTTCCCGGCCAATGATAAGAACATAATTTCTCCAAAGCATGTTCATGCAAGGAAATATCTTTTTTTTCGTATTTGGCGGCATAACGTTGCATAAAATAATCAATGAATAAATGTATATCGTTCCCCCGTTCCGCAAAGGCGGAATTTCCAGGTGGATGGTATTCAGTCTGTACAATAAGTCCTCACGGAAAGTCCCGGAATCCACCATCTCCTGAATATTCTTGTTAGTAGCTGAAAGCAGCCGGATATCCACTGGGATTACTTTATTACTGCCGATGCGTGTAATTTTTCGGTTTTGTAATACGGTGAGCAACTTTGCCTGCATGGCTAGAGGGAGATTTCCTATTTCATCCATAAACAGGGAACTGCCGGATGCCGCTTCAAACTTTCCCGGCCGGCTCTCATAGGCATCGGTAAAAGAACCGCGTTCATGCCCGAACAGCTCACTTTCGAATAAAGATTCACTGATTGCTCCCATATCTACCGTTACCATAGTATGTTCCCGTCGTGTGGAAAGCCGGTGTATTTCCTGTGCCAGCATCTCTTTTCCCGTTCCGTTTTCTCCGGTGATCAAGATATTGGCGTCTGTGCGTGCCACTTTCACTACCATTTTCATTAACTGCTGCATGGCAGGAGATGTTCCCACAATCATTGGTGATTGGCTTCTATCGGGGACTCTGTTTTTCCTTTTCTTTACCACTTCCGAAAGCTTCTTTTATTTTGCATACCAAGGTCCGGTTGTCCCAAGGCTTCAACAAGAAATCGGTCGCATCATTCTTTAAAGTTCTTACCGCCAGTTCCACATCCCCGTATGCCGTAAGCATGACTACAGGTAGTGCAGGAGCTATCTCGCGGATTCGTTTCAGCCAATACAACCCTTCGTTACCGTTATTGATTCCTGCTGAGAAATTCATATCAAGAATAATTACATCTACCGGAGAGGTATTCAGAATAGACATAATTTGATTCGGATGATGGGCTGTCTTTATTTCGCTGAACTCCGTTTCCAGCAACAGTTCCAGCGAGGCCAATACTCCTTTATTATCATCTACTATTAAAATTGTTCCTTTTTCCATAGCATTTTGCTTTCAGAGGCTAAAGATATCTGCTTTTGACTGTTCCTGCAAATGAGGTGTCCAATTATTGGACGTTTTTTATTATTTTCTGTAATGCTTTTATTTACCGTAGGGGCGGTTTGACACTTGGAATGCGTCTTCAGTCCGTTTTATCCGTGCTTCAATATTTCCCTTGGATCGCCCTGGCTTTGCGGTGTTTATAATTTGGACGTTATACCGTCTAAAAATTGGACGATCAGTTTATGACTTCTTTTGTAACTCGTTGATTATTAGTATGTCGTTTGTTTTGGCATACCATTTGATCTCTATTCTGTGTCTAAACCAAAGTAAAATGAAAAATAATTTGATAATTGTGTGTTTGTTGTCGAGTTTGTCTTTGCCTGTGTGTGGGCAAAGTACACTGGACGATTGCATACGCTATGCCTGGGAACATAATCCCGGTTTCAAGAATATCCGGATAGACGTAAAGGAAGCACGTACAGACTATGTGGCTGCCATGGGTAAATTTCTTCCTCATGTTTCAGTACAGGCGGAAGTAGGCAGGCACATCGGGCGTTCTGTCGATCCGGATACCAATGGATACACTGCCGATTCGTATAATCAAGGGACTATAGGAATGGATATCACTCTTTCTTTATTTGAAGGGTTTGCCCGGATTAATCGTTTGCGATATACACATTGGACTAAAAAAGAGAAGGAATGGGATCATTTGGCAAA
>ENA-OQNF01000086-OQNF01000086.1-human-gut-metagenome-genome-assembly--contig:-NODE-86-length-14340-cov-2.631112_pt1 | contig 14340 bp, 10 predicted proteins | sample MGYA00242628_ERZ504878 | MGnify/ENA primary metagenome ERZ504878 (study PRJEB26092, sample SAMD00036383) | human gut metagenome | host: Homo sapiens | study: EMG produced TPA metagenomics assembly of... | reverse complement strand
GTCAAGATTATTCTTCCTATCCACCACCAGCATATACTGAGGTTCAAACTGCGGCATATCCAGAATAACACTTTCCACCTGAGACGGGAATACATTGATGCCACGGATAATAAGCATATCGTCACTACGGCCTACAATACCCGACATACGAATATTGGTTCTTCCACACGGACATTCACCCTCCATCAGGGAAGTCAAGTCCTTCGTACGATAGCGCAATAACGGCATACCTTCCTTGGTCAGAGTAGTAAACACCAATTCTCCCACTTCTCCATTCGGAAGACGTTCCAGCGTTTCAGGGTTAATGATTTCAGGATAAAAATGATCCTCATTGATATGCGAACCATGTTGTTCCTGGCATTCATAAGAAACACCAGGGCCCATAATTTCACTCAATCCATAAATATTGTAGCCTTTCAAGCCCAGCCGCTCTTCTATTTCCTTACGCATACTCTCCGTCCATGGCTCGGCTCCAAAGGCTCCTATACGGAGGCCGATATCTTTCTTGGTAAGCCCCATACGTTCCACCACTTCTGCTAAATAAAGAGCATAAGAAGGAGTACAGGCAATACCGGTTATACCCAAGTCACGAATCAGACGAACATGCTTTTCCGTATTTCCGGTAGAAGCCGGGATAACAGTCGCCCCCAGATTCTCCACACCATAATGTGCACCCAGCCCACCAGTGAATAACCCATAACCATAACTGACAGAAAAAGTATCATTACGAGTAACCCCATAGGCCGAAAGACAACGCGACATTACTTCGGACCATACGGACAAGTCACGACGTGTATATCCCACAATGGTAGGATTCCCGGTTGTGCCCGAAGAAGCGTGTACACGTACAATTTCCGAAGCAGGAGCAGCCTGAAGTCCATAAGGATAATTATCACGTAAATCCTGTTTGGTAGTAAAAGGAAGTTTTACAATGTCTTCAATAGTCTGAATATCATCCGGAGATAAATCCATCTCCTGCATCTTGTTACGATAAAAAGGGACATTATGATAAACCAGGTTCACCAACTTGTTCAGGCGTTTTCCCTGCAGAGCGCTCATTTCATCCCGGCTCATGCACTCTTTATTTTTGTTCCAAATCATAATAAATAATTTTTCAATGTGCTAATTAGCCAATGTACTGGTGCACAAACACACCATATGACAATCGGCACATTATCCTATTAGCACATTATTTTCAATGATCTTCATGAAAAGCTCTCATGCGTTCTTCCATCACCGGATAAAGTTCCTCACGCATTCTGGAAGTACAGGCGCGGACACCTTCCTGCTCGCTACCGGTAGTAGAAAGCGAGATGCTGCTTACCCCATAATACAATAACTCCCGGAGCAATTCACCCCCTGTCATATTTCCGTAACCTATGGTAAAGAAGAAACCATCTCCCACCACCTGGGTAGCATCATAATCATATACGATATGGAAACCATTGTCGGTAAATATTTTCTTCATGCGTTCCGCACGACGGGCATATTCGCGGGTATCTTCCACAAAATTGATTTTACCTTCGGTGGACAGACGAAGCATCTCAGCGTATGCATACTGAGTGGAAGCCGTACATCCCGAAGTAATCATATAAAGGATGGAAGCAATCAGTGTAGGACCGAATACCCCTGCATCTTTATACCGTTCTGCTAATGCAGGGAACTGGCGGTCGAACAGTTTGTCGCTGATACATGTCAATGCCATACGCTGTCCGGCATAACTGAATATCTTGGAAGAAGAAAGCATCAGGATATAATTATCCGTATATCTTGCCACAGTAGGCGGATAGGGCGGTTCGAAAGGATGTCCCATATCCCGACGGAAATCCATGCAGAAATAAGCGAGGTCTTCCATGACAATCACATCGTATTGGGTTGCCAGTTCACCGATTATCTGCAACTCCTCCTCTTCCAGACAAATCCATGCCGGATTATTCGGATTAGAATAGATAATCGCTGCTATATCGCCTTTACTCAGGAAACTTTCCAATTTCTCACGCAAGGCCTGTCCACGATAATGATAGATATCAAATTCTTCCCACTCCACGCCGATAATGCGAAGCTGGGATTTCTGAATAGGAAATCCGGGATCAATGAACAATACCTTGTCTTTCCCGGAATACGCTGCGTACAGGCTATGAACGAGCCGAATGAACCGGCCACCGACCCGGTGGTAGGTACACAAGCGCGCGGAGAGATTTCCAGATTCAAGAAAGCTTTTACAAAACGGGAAGACCTCCTTTTTCAACTCGGGCACTCCTGCGGCAGCCGGATATTGCGATCCGACTCCCCTGTCTAAAGCGGCTTTCTCCGCTTCAATCCCTATCTGATTGGCTGCAAGGCCGGGAGATCCCTGATCCATACGGATAAAAGGAATCCCCGTTTCCTTTTCCAGATACTGGGCTACCAGCAGCACATCACCGATAGTAGCCTGTGCAAGATTGGCGATGTGCAGTTCCTTCACCGCCTTCTCCACTAATTCTTCACTAAATATCTTCATGGCACTACCAGTTCTTTACCGCATTCAAGCCTATATCAAAAGCCTTCTGATTCATTTCAACAATCTTCTCACCTTTTGCGGCAAACACACGCCCTATGCTTTCGCGCAACTGTTCCGGTGATACGATCTCAATATACTTCGCAGCCATGCCCAGCAGAATCACATTCGCGCATTTAGGCATACTGTTTTCTTTTGCCATATCCTCTATTTCCAACTTCACCACATGCGGAAGACTTTCCAAAGTTCTCATCAGATCCACTTCTTCAGGATAGTCGGGAATGTTCTTGAAAGGATTAGCAGAAGTAATCACCCAACCTTCTTCCTGCAAGTAAGGCAGATAACGCAACGCCTCCATCGGTTCCATGGAAATAATCAGATCTGCCTCACCCTGAGCAATCAGATCCGAATAAATCGTTTCGTCGGATAGACGCAGATTAGACTGTACATCTCCTCCGCGCTGGCTCATACCGTGTACCTCAGCCTGCTTCAAATTGATGCCTTCTGCCGTAGCAGCTTCTCCTATAATAGTAGCGATAGTCAGGATACCCTGTCCTCCTACGCCCGAAAGTATGATATCTTTTCTCATGCCTTATCTGCTTTTTTCTGTCTTAGTTTACGATTCAATGTCTGGATACATTCTCTGCGCGGAATAATGACAGACACCCCTTTATATTCTATTTCCTCACGAATGGTACGGGTGATTTCTTCCATATTCTTTGGTAATGGAACCACCACACGCACATGTTCGGGTTCTACCCCTAATCCCAGGCAGATCGCCTCAAATTTGTTCGTACCGGCAGAGTCCTGTCCACCGGTCATGGCAGTAGTCAGGTTATCCGAAATCACCACAGTGATATTGGCACGGTCATTCACCGCATCCAGCAGACCGGTCATACCGGAATGAGTGAAGGTAGAGTCACCGATAACCGCAATGGCCGGAAATACCCCTGCATCGGAAGCACCTTTGGCCATGGTTATGGAAGCACCCATATCCACACAACTGTCGATAGCACGGAACGGGGGCAACGCACCTAATGTATAGCAACCGATATCACCGAAAATGCGTGCATCCGGATATTCCGCAGCCACCTTGTTCAATGCATCATACACATCCCGATGACCACATCCCTGACACAATGCAGGCGGACGCGGCATCACCACCTGAGGTTTACCAAACGGACGTTTGATTCCCCATCCGATTGCCTCGCCCACATTATCCGGAGTCAATTCACCGGTACGCGGCAAAGTTTCGGTCAGGCGTCCCTTGATCTCATAGTCTGAGGAAAGAATCGCTTTTACCTGCTCTTCCACAAACGGCTGGCCATCTTCCACTACCAAAACATATCCGCAACGGTCTGCCATCGTCCTGATTTCGTCAGCCGGCAACGGATACTGCGAAACTTTCAATACCGGAATATGGCAACCATCCGTATCTGCCTCTTTCACATAATTATAACCGATACCGCAAGCTATCACTCCGAACTCATAATCATATTCGGGATTCAACCCTTCCAGATAATTATAAGGAGATTTGGAGGAAGCTTCTTCCAGTTTTTCCTGCTTTTTCACTAAATCCAGATATGTTTACGCGCATTACCCGGCAGCAATACCCAGTGGGCACGTTCATGATCAGGATTCAACTGATTTTCCTCACGGATATCGGCTACTTCCACACCGGCACGCGAATGTGCCAGACGGGTAACCACACGCATCAGCACCGGCAACTTCAGTTTTTCCGATAGTGTATATGCGTAATCCATCATATCGTATGCTTCTTGTTGGGAAGACGGTTCCAGCATGGGAATCATAGCAAATTTTCCATAAAAGCGTGAATCCTGTTCGTTCTGTGACGAATGCATGGAAGGATCATCGGCAGCCAGCACTACCAGCCCACCGTTCACGCCGGTTATGGCAGAATTGACAAACGCATCGGCAGCCACATTCATACCTACATGTTTCATACATACCAAAGCACGCTTTCCCGCGTATGACATACCCAGCGCAGCCTCCATGGCCGTTTTTTCATTGGTACACCAAGTGCTGTGCAGTTTTCTTTCCTTTGCTAAAGGATTATTCTGGATAAACTCCGTGATTTCAGTGGACGGTGTACCCGGATAGGCATATACACCCGATATGCCGGCATGTATCGCTCCGAGGGCAATTGCCTCATCGCCCAACAATAATTTCTTTTCAGCCATTATCTATTATTTTATTAATTGTTTTATATCAATGTAAAGGGGTCGGCATCATCCAGTACCGGAAATTTCTTCCGGAAAGCCTGCAATGCCTCCATATCTATATCAGCCGACACCGCGCTTTCCCTGCTCCACGGACATTCGGCTATCGTCTTTCCGTAGGGATCGATGATGGCGCTGCCACCCGAATATTCACAGGCAGGATCAACTCCCATGCGGTTCACTCCGGCTACATAACACTGATTTTCAATAGCCCGCGCACGAAGCAGCGCGCTCCAGGCATCCACACGGGGGGTAGGCCAGCTTGCCACATAAAGTATCATGTCATAATCACCCAGGTTACGTGCCCAAACAGGGAAGCGAAGGTCATAACATACTTCCAACAGGATACGTACCCCACGGAAGTTCACCACCACACGCTCCGTACCGGCGGTGAAACGCTTGTGTTCGCCCCCAAAGGTAAACAGATGCTTCTTATCATAATGCTGCACAGCTCCATCCGGATGGACAAAGTAAAAACGATTATAATAATTTCCATTCTCACATACCGCTACACTGCCTGCAATAGCACAATTCCGCTCGGCTGCCTTGCGCTTCATCCAGTGAAGTGTTTCGCTGTCGGCGCTCTCCGCAATTCCTTCGGGTTGCGTACAAAAACCGGTGGAAAACATTTCGGGTAAAACAAACAAATCAGAATCCGGCAGACAGCTTATTGCCTCGTCGGCCCTTGCTACATTAGCCTGTGGATTGGCCCATTCTATATTTCTCTGTAGAATTGTTATTTTCATTGTTTTTCATATTATAAGACCCACAAAGGTAACAAATATAATAAGATAGCAAGCATTTTATTACTAACTATTTCCTTTCACGCCCCTTTTTCTTACATGTTTTCATAAATATTCCCTATTTATTCTACACAAAAAAAGAGGAAGCGTCCTCTCCCGAGATTACGCTTCCTCCATCCATACTAATTAAATCTTAACTTTGCAGTCTGAAGACTACAGGAACAGTGTATTTCACCCTCACTGCTTTTCCTCTTTGCTTGCCGGGCTTCCATTTTGGCATGGAACTGATCACGCGGATTGCTTCCTTGTCCAGATACGGATCCACGCTCTTCACCACTACCGGATTCAGAATCTCGCCATGAACGCCCACAATAAACTGTACCACAACCTTACCTTGAACTCCCTGCTCGGCACTGACGGTAGGATATTTGATGTTTTCGCTCAGATACCTCATCAAATCAGCATTACCGTTACGAAATACCGGCATTTCTTCCACCACCACAAATTCCACATTTTCATCCACTACTTCCTCGGGTACTTCAACGGGAATCGGTATGATAACAGGAGCATCCGTAGGGTCTGAAGCTGCAATATCGGTTTCTGTTTCCGTCGAGTTATTATCCACTATATTGAGCTCTTCCGGATTGACGGCAGCCGGCGGAGGCGGTGGTGGCAGAGGTTTATCCTGATTGTAGGTTACAGGAACTAATTCTTCAAAGAAATCCGGGTCACTGACTAGATCACTGATCGTATAAGTTACATTACGTTCAGTCCATTCGAACGAAACAAACATAAACGACAGCGTCACAATGAAACCCATGAACAGCCAACGGGACTTGCCCTTTTCAAGGTCGGCTCTTCGTGTTTTTTTCACTTCCATAACAAGTGTTTTTAAATTAGACAATATGTGAGTAAAAATCTCAGTGTCCGCTTTTAAACTGGAAGTAAGATAGTTAAAATATAGATAAGTTAAAAGAAAAAGGAGCGTCTTATATTATTTTTTAATATAAAACACCCCGAATTCAATTCCGTTAAACAATTAATTAAAAATCAGCTATTTATTTAGTTAATATTCAATTTTACGTTAACATATCCTGCTTACTCTACAGCAATGCAGGTTTCTGCCGAACCATCGGTTGGTTCATCTCTTCTACGAAAGAAATCCGCCAATACAGACATCTTTTATCACAAACTCACCATCTCCTGCAGAATACCTACCGCAGTCTCTACCGTTTCCACATTCTTGACTACCATACTACGCTTGCCGTTCTGCTCACGCAAATTGCAGTAACGCGGATTCTTGCTCATGTAATCAATCACCTTGCCAAAAAGCCGCACTTTGATAATAAGGACTTTCCTGATTACTGATAAAGAACAAAGTCATTCGTCCGGCTTTCAAGAATACTTTTTCCACCCCCAACCGTTTAGCCAATCTGCGCAAAGGTACGATACGCAGAAGTTCCAGCCCTTCGGAGGAACCTTTCCGAAACGGTCCTCCAACCGTGCCTTGAAAGCGAGCAGGTCCTTATCCAATTCCAATCCGTCCAGTTCACGATAAAGCAACATACGTTCGCTGCTGCTGGGGATATACTCATTAGGGAAAAGCAATTCCAAATCACTTTCCACCTGACATTCATCCACAAAGTTCTCGCCACTGATTTTCTCTTCTCCCGCTGCCTGCAACTCCTCTGCGTAAAGATCGGCAAACTCATCCTCTTTCAATTCCTTCACCGCTTCAGCCAATATCTTCTGATAAGTTTCATAGCCCAAATCGGCAATGAAACCACTCTGCTCCGCCCCCAGCATATTTCCTGCTCCACGGATATCCAAATCCTGCATGGCTATATGAATACCGCTGCCCAGATCACTGAAATTTTCAATGGCTTGAAGACGACGCTTTGCCTCAGGAGTCAGTGAAGTCAACGGAGGCGCCAACAAATAACAGAATGCTTTTTTATTGCTTCTTCCCACACGTCCACGCATCTGGTGCAAATCACTCAAGCCAAAATTCTGCGCCTGGTTGATGATAATCGTATTGGCATTCGGTATGTCAATGCCACTCTCGATAATGGTGGTTGCCAGCAGCACATCATAATCATAGTTCACAAAGTCGAAAATAATCTTTTCCAGCTTTTCGGGCTCCATCTGTCCATGACCTATGCAGACACGGCAATCGGGTATATTCCGCTTGATCATGGCTTCCAATTCTACCAGATTCTGTATGCGGTTATTGACAAAGAATACCTGTCCGTTACGGCTCATTTCAAAATTGATCGCTTCCGTTATGATATCTTCATTAAAGGTATGCACCTCTGTCTGAATGGGATAACGGTTGGGAGGCGGAGTCTGAATAACAGAAAGATCACGGGCGCCCATTAACGAGAACTGCAAAGTACGGGGGATGGGGGTAGCGGTCATAGTAAGTGTATCCACATTCACTTTCATCTGACGCAACTTCTCTTTCACACTTACTCCGAACTTCTGTTCCTCATCAATGATCAGCAATCCTAAATCTTTGAACTTAACGCTTTTACCGATGATTTTATGTGTACCGATCAAAATATTTATTTTTCCATCCGCCAGTTCTTTCACTATTCTGGAAACATCTTTCGTACTGCGGGCGCGGCTCAAATAATCCACCTTACATGGAAAATCTTTCAACCGTTCGCTAAAAGTCTGAAAGTGCTGATAAGCTAAAACCGTAGTGGGAACCAGCACAGCCACCTGTTTGTTATCTGTCACAGCTTTGAAAGCGGCACGAATCGCTACTTCGGTCTTTCCGAATCCCACATCACCACACACTAGACGGTCCATAGGGCGATCGCTCTCCATATCGGCTTTGGCATCTTGGGTCGCCTTCAACTGATCGGGGGTATCCTCATAGATAAAGCTTGCCTCTAATTCATGTTGCATAAAACTGTCGGGACTATACGAAAATCCTTTTTCCTGTTTACGTTGCGAATACAGTTTGATCAGATCACGAGCTATATCTTTGATTTTACTCTTGGTACGCTCTTTCATTTTTTCCCACGCACCGGTTCCCAATTTGTTCAGGCGGGAGTTTCTCCCTCCTTCCCTTTATACTTGGATATTTTATGCAGGGAATGAATGGAAACAAATACCACATCCTCATTCTGATAAGTAAGTTTAATCACTTCCTGAGTGGTATTTCCATTCGGAATGCGTACCAAACCGCCAAAACGACCTACACCATGATCTATATGTACCACAAAGTCACCCGGCTCAAACTGGCTCAACTCTTTTAAGGTCAACGCCACCTTACCGCTACGCGCCTTGTCGCTACGAAGATTGTATTTATGGAAACGGTCAAAAATCTGATGGTCTGTAAAAAAGCAGCTTTTCAATACATTATCTGTAAAGCCCTCATGTAAAGTCTTGTTGACCGGAATGAACGTGATATGATCACCACGCTCCTCAAAGATATCTTTCAGACGCTTTGCCTGCTTCTCACTATCGGTACATATATATAAGGTGTAACCTCGTTTCTGATAATCAGTGAATGAAGTGCTTACCAAATCAAAATTCTTATGAAAAATAGGCTGGACTGTCGTATCGAAAGCCAACGTAGCCTGTGGAGTTCCTGTAGGTTTGTTACCAAATTCAATCCGTTTGAATTCCAAAGCCCGTACTGTAAATTCCGCCCCGTCTATCAGCTTCAGTTCCAAATTCATCAGTTCCGTCTTCTCTCCCTCGTATGCGGCAAGCGCCTGAGGAGAGAGTGCCTCCTCCCGTACTACCTGTATTCTTTCACGTACCCAAAGAAAATCTTTCATTGCCAGAACTGTTTCCCGAGGAATGAATTCAAAGAAAGACACCCCGCTCTTGTCGGCGGCATTCGTCAGCTCGGGCACGATGGCAATGCTCTGTTTCTTCTCTTTCGAAAGCTGGTTTTCCACTTCAAAGTACGGATGCTGTCTACCTCGTCACCAAAAAAGTCAATACGGTAAGGATACTCGGAAGCAAAAGAGAAGACGTCAATAATACTACCGCGTACAGCATATTGCCCCGGTTCATAAACATAATCTACATGCTCGAATCCGTAACCGGACAGCACTTCCGTGATAAACTCTGTGTCCACATGCTCACCCACACCAAGTTTTAACGTCTTGTCCATCAGTACCTTTTGTGATACCACTTTCTCCGCCAACGCTTCAGGATAAGTCACCACACATAGCGGATCGCCTTTCTGTAAACGGCTCAACACTTCCGTACGCAGGATCTCATTGGCTGCATCTTTCTGCCCATATTTAACAGCCCGACGATACGAGGATGGAAAGAACAAAATATGCTCATCACCGTTCACCTGTGTCAGGTCATGATAAAAGTAACCCGCTTCCTCCAAGTCACCCAGTACAAATACAAATGTCTGTTTATTCTCTCTAAGAAAGGAGGAAACAAATAAAGCTGCCGCAGAAGCATATAATCCTCCCAGGAAAATAGTCCTCACTGAGGAATCTTCCAATAACGCAGCCAGTCCCTTAGTGTTAGGATGACCGGCATAAATACGTTGCAATTCCGAAATATCCATATCTTTTTTTAAGATGGGGACAAAATTAAAGAAATATCTGATTACTTCCTCCTTTTTTTGCCAACTATTCAAGATTTTCCTATTTTTGTACGCTAATATATAACCCCATGGAAACAAAAGCAATAAACACAAAATTGAAAGGACACGCACGTGTAGATGTAGCTGATGTGCTACGCGGACTGGCAGTGATGGGAATCATCATCCTGCACTCTATCGAACATTTTAATTTCTACTCATTTCCCGATACAGCCGGACAAAGTGCGTGGCTGAACTTCTCGGACAAAGCCATTTGGAACGGGTTATTCTTCATGTTCGGCGGAAAAGCATACGCCATATTCGCTTTACTTTTCGGTTTTAGTTTTTTTATTCAAGATGACAACCAACGCCTACGGGGCAATGATTTCCGTCTACGTTTTTGTTGGCGGTTAATTCTTCTTTTCCTGATAGGTAATATCAATGCCAGTTTTTTCACAGCGGAAGTGCTGGTCCTTTATTCTTTAGTAGGTTTCATCCTGCCACTGACTTGCCGGCTGAAAGACAAATGGATATTTGCATTGGCATGTCTGCTATTAATCCAGCCATTGCCGCTTTATTATGTAATACGTGCCTGCCTCGATCCGGAATTTGTTACTCCGGCCATCCCCACCCGCAGCTTCTGGAATGCAACTTTTGCAGTGCAAAGCAATGGTAATTTTCTGGAAACCATCCGTGTCAATTTATGGGAAGGACAGTTGGCAAGCCTTGCCTGGGCCTGGGATCACGGACGGGTATTCCAAACAGCCGCCCTCTTCCTGCTCGGTATGCTGATAGGGCGCAAGGGACTTTTTTTGAAAGAGCACTTGAAGGTATGGAACAAGGTACTTGCAGGCTCACTCATCTCATTTTTCCCTTTATATGGGTTGGGCAATATGCTACCAGACTTTATCACAAATAAATCCATTCTGACTCCTCTTTCACTAATCATCACCTCGCTTTCCAATTTTGCATTTATGCTGATTCTGGTATCCGGTGTCGTCTTCGCTTTTTATAAGACAAACTTACACGACGGATTAATGAAAATAACGCCATACGGAAAGATGAGCCTTACCAATTATATCACTCAAAGTATAGTAGGTTCCATGTTATACTACAACTGGGGATTTGCATTGCACAATCAGTTTGGTATCACAGCCAGCTGCCTGGCAGGAATAGTTTTCTTCATCTTGCAATTCTCTTTCTGCCGCTGGTGGATGAATCACCACTCTCACGGTCCGATGGAATATATATGGAAACGGGCAACCTGGCTGAAATAAGCCAAGAACCGAAGTCTGCCCGCATTTGTTTATAAAAGACATACAAATAGAACTTTAAAATATGCGCGAAGAAATCATAAAACTATTAGACCAATATCGGTTAAAAGAAGCATTATCCCAAATGACAGGATATGCCACCCATACTTCCGACTGGCAATTAAAGAATGAGCTAGAAGCCCTGCAAACGTCATACGACCTGATGCTGCAATATACTTCAAAAGGGATGAAAGATCCCAATAAGGTAGAAATATACCATAAAATGTTGCGCACGGCATACGAACTGACCGACCGTATCCATATAGCCGTACAGGCAACACAAAATTATGGAGCCTATTATGACACAATGCGCACTTTTGTCCAAAGCCCTCCCCACAGCTATGCCGAATTACAAATGCAATTGGAGGCATATACAGAAGATATGGCTACAGCCCCATTGATATATACCACCGAGGCCAAAAGAAATGAAGAAATGGATGCCATGAGAAAACGTCACGAAACAGCCGTAGACGAATTATTTGAAAAAATATGGGTATCCACCCGGTGGAGTGAATCGGAATATGCTGAAGCGCAAATTTTGTTCAACTCACTATTGATCCAAGTCAACGACCTTTCCATAATGGTCAGCGCCGTCACCATGAGCCTGCTGCAAATATTCGACATCCGCAAGTTCATGTTTCTATTGAACGCCTATACCCATCAGGATACCATGCTGAATCAGCGGGCTATTGCAGGGATCGCACTAACATGCTACTATTATGAAAAGCGTATCCTTCAATACCCTGAAGCCGTGTCGCGCATAAATGAACTGAATGAAAATACCGAGTTCATCAAAAACCTGCATCATATCCAGATTCAATTATTGCAATCTTCCCGTGAAACCCGAAAGATAGACAAGAAAATGCGTGAAGAAATCATTCCCGAAATGATGAAAAATCCCAAACTTAATTTGGAAGGACTGGATGAAGATGCTGAAGATCATAATCCGGAATGGGAAGAATGGATTGACCGTTCAGGCATTACCGATAAATTGCGCGAATTAGGTGAACTGCAAATGTCCGGGGCGGATGTGTATATGAGTACCTTTTCACAGCTGAAACAATTCCCGTTTTTCCGCAAAATTTCTCACTGGTTCTATCCTTTTGACCCCCAATATCAGGATATCGCCAAATTATCTCTCGGAAATGACGAACAAAAAATCTCTCTGCTCAACATTTTGATGAACTCGGATGTATTCTGCAATTCCGACAAATACTCTTTTTGTTTTACCATGTTACAAATGCCGGAAAGCCAAAGAAATCTCATGCAGCAACAATTGAACGGACAACATGAGGCTTCTGAAGAACTGAAAGAACGTTTAAAAGAAATGTCACAATCAAAAGCTCGCGCTGAATTCGTGAGCCGGCAATATATTCATGACCTCTACCGTTTCTTCAAATTATGGTCAAGAAGACATGAAATACATGACATTTTTGAGGACACTCTAGACTTATGGAATAAAGAAACATTGTCTCAAGCCTTGTTGCACAAAGATTATATCAACAAGCTGGCAGATTACCTATTCACACACGACGACCTGACAGAAGCCGGGATTCTCTATGATAAATCAATTGAATTATACAATCGTAAAAATGCTGAATTATGGCAGAAAGCAGGTTTCATTTATCAGAAAATCGGTTCCTATAAAAAAGCGATAGATTATTACCTGCAATCAGATCTGCTGATCCCTGATAACGCATGGAATAACCGCCATTTGGCACAATGTTAATAGAAAAGAAGGAAACTACCAACAAGCTTTGGAATATTATAATAAGGTGGAACAAGTACAGCCTGACAATCTGAATCTGACGCTACAAATAGGACAATGCCTGATGGCACTGGAACGATACGATGAAGCACTGGCTTATTTCTTCAAAGTGGAGTATCTGGATAAAAAGCCACAGAATGCCCGACGCGCCATCGGATGGTGTTCCTTCATTACCGGCAACCATCAACAAGCCAAGAAATATTACGACTTGCTGATATCCGAGCCCAAACCCATTATGGAAGACTGGATGAATGCAGGACATGTGTATTATATCCTGAATGAAACAGAAAAATCAATAGAATATTATCGCAAAGCCCAGGAACTATGCGACAGTCATGATGAGTTTATCCGTCTTTACCAAATAGATAAGAAAGACTTGATAAAGCAAGGCGCCAATGAAGTAGACTTGTTTATACTTCCCGATGAATTAATTTAAAGGATTATAAGATAAATCTATTCGGGATAGAAGTTTGGTATAATTATATAAAACTTCTATCCTGACCGGATTCTCATCATCCAGACGATAATTGGCATGCACATTATAAGTGCTTAAACCATGATTCATACAATATCCGATATCATTAGGTAAGGCTGTTCTATTCCTCAACTGCCCAAGATTCAATAAAAATAGAAGAAACTATCCACCCCATCATAATCAATCACATAAGCCTGTAAATTCAAATTCGCCTGATAGTTAATGTTATTATCATAATTATAATAAGTATGACAACTAGACACACTATCATTTGCTTCAGTAAAAACAGTCATTACTTCCTTCAACCGTCCCAATTGATCAAAAACATATTTTCCTTGCACTTTTCTCAAGAAACGATAATCGGAAGTAGCACGATAATCAGAATTGATAAAAATAGTATCTCCTTTATAATCATAGACAGTCTGTTTATCAACTTCATAAACCTCCTCTTCTACCTTCAATATACAACGGGCCCTACTTTCCCTCGCCTTGCCTTTTCCTATTTGAAACGTAACATTGCAAAGCTTATTGCCGGTATTCAAACAATCCATCTGTCCGATTGTGATTTGGTCGCCCTCATACCTTACCGGGGTATCTCCATACTTTATAATTTTACCATCACGATCATATTCCAATTTCAAAACTTGTTCTTCCTCTCCTGTCAAATCGGTGACCTTAGTCACATACATGTCAGCTATTTTTTCTTTACATCCTCCAACAGACAAACAAGAGTAATTAAA
>ENA-OQNF01000082-OQNF01000082.1-human-gut-metagenome-genome-assembly--contig:-NODE-82-length-15031-cov-3.261541_pt1 | contig 15031 bp, 10 predicted proteins | sample MGYA00242628_ERZ504878 | MGnify/ENA primary metagenome ERZ504878 (study PRJEB26092, sample SAMD00036383) | human gut metagenome | host: Homo sapiens | study: EMG produced TPA metagenomics assembly of... | reverse complement strand
TAACGGAAGCATATATGCATTCGGATTTAAACTCATCCAAATTTTTACAGGCGGGAGTACGGTGAAATACAAAATACGTTTGGTATGCAGCGCTCATTATGATGCCGGATGACCCATTCATATACTAGAAAAGGGCATTCACACTTCTTGACAATATATGCTTGAGAGTGTGAATGCGTCTAATCGACTTCCATACCGGGAATCTCATTTCCATAGATAAATTCTCAATTAATTGAAAGTTAACATTCTACCACCCGGTATACATTTCCTTTGGTGGTATGTACCCGTTCGCCCAGCTGGGGCAGGATACGGCTCAGGCTGTAAGCGGTCATCCCTCTCATGATCGAAGGATGGGCTGCCTTCATACGTTCAAACAGCTGGGTGGCGGAGAGGCTAAGCACTTCCTGCGGATTGTCCTCTTCTGTAGCAAAGCGAAAGCAAAGGCGGAACACCTCTTCTTCGGGTACATGCTTGTAGAATAGGGCATTATGTTGCTGTATAGTCTGTTCCTCTTCTTTATTGAACCAGCTTCGTTCACCGGATAGAAGTTCTGTTTTAAGCTGGGCGTACAATTGCTTATGCTCTACGGACGTGGTGCAGTCTATGGCATGTTTCAGACTGACGCAAAGAAAGCGGCGTGAGCCGGTGCGGTCTACCAGCAAATCCTCCCGGTTGCTGGTGCCGATGAACGAGGCAATACGGGGAAGCGATGAAGCGCTGTGTTTGTAAGCCTTGCGGATATTCAGTGCGGAGGCTTGCATCAAGTTCTTCAGCAAAGGCATTTTGGATGCACCTAGTTTGTCGAATTCATCCAAGTTGATTAATCCGTAGGCGGCCAGCTTGGCTTCGGCGGATGCCGGGGAACTTAGGTCATAACTTTCCGTGTAGTAGGATTTCAGCGTATCGGGCATCAGCAGACGGCAGAACGTACTTTTCCCCAATCCCTGGCGGCTGCTCACCAGCAGGGGAGCCACACTGTTGGCGCGGTTGTTATCCGGATTGAGCTGCATCCATTGAGCGGAGAGTCCCAGCATCCAACGGTGGAAACCGTTCACCCATATCGGGTCGTCGGACACCCTGCGTGCCAACGCGGACACCCGGTCCGTGCCGTCCCATTCGGGAAGCTGCTCAAAATAGGCAGTAAAGGGATGGTATTCACTGATGCGGCGTGAGCGCACAAAGCGTTGAATGTCCCTGTCCCAACAGTCTATGCCCGTTTCAATAGCCTCCAGACTTAGTGAGTTCATCCATCGTTCGTCCACCTTGGTGTAACGCAGATGAGTATCGGGAATGTTGTTTTCTACACTTGCCACTTCAGTTTCTTCAGTAAGCACATTGAACCGGAAGCGGTAGCGGGAGGTGAGGAAAGCGGTCACTTCCTGCATCAGGGTATGTGATTTCGCTTTCTTGCCAGTATCTTCTGGGGAGGTTGGTCCTGCTTTTTTCTGAACATCTTTTTTCAAGTGAGCGGAATCCTTCTCTGTTTTTTCAGTTGAGACTATCGGATGTATCCGAGAATCGTCCATACTCCCCGGCAGGTTATCCTTACCGTTTTCAGTGAGAAGAACCTGTGAGTCGGCCATCTCTCTTACTCCTTCTTCGTCCGACACGATGTAGTGGTAACTGCCCGTGGAAGCATTCCCGTCGGTGCGCGGAGTCCAGTTCAATGCCAGAACTACTTGGCCCTCGCGGATATCCAGCGCCAGACGCACGCCGGGTATAGTCCGGCAAAGCGGCATCAGCCCGTTGAGAGCGGATACGAGATCACGACGCGGTGTTCCGTCAATAGGAACAGGGCTTGACAGGAATTTGCTTCCGAAGAAGACTGTTTTGAGAGTAGCGAATACATTCATGAGTTACTTTTTTAAGTTTGGCAAACTACAAATATACAACATAAAAAGGCGTTTGTCAAGAGGGGGCGGAAATATGGCAGATCTTGGTGCAAAGTTCAATGAAACTTGGTACAAGATATGGTGAAACTTGATACAATATATACGTACAGGCCTACACATTACTAACGTTACGGTTCATACGTTACTAATGTTGAGGCTTGCACGTTACTAATGTTTATTGTTGAATAAGCCGACATGTTTTTAAAATATACCTTCAGGTTTTAAATATACATCTTCAGGTTTTTAAAAAACAACAATACGTTTAAAAAAACGTCAGCATGTTCCGTGTACAAAGTTGCCGTGTTCTGCGTACAGGCCTATCGTGTTCCGTGTGCCAGCCAAGCTTGTTCATCGCATTACTTCCTTGTTAAGCCGATATGCTTCCTTCTCCATTCATCCTGTCATTTTATTTAAGACATACAGACGATCAGCTGGTTAAGGTTGAAATTACTTCCTCTCACTCCCGTTTCAGCCGTATGTTTGTACCCTTTTACGGAAAGGTGTGAAAGAACGGTAGGAAAGGAGAATGAAAAGGCAATGACAGGATGTCCCTTCATAGCCGGAACGCCTATCGGCAGGGTGTTTCGACGGTAGATGAAAGGAAGAAAGAAACAACCGGCTTTTATCGCTGAGCCATTCAAGATTAAGAGAATCTCAGAATCCCGACATGCTAATAAACAGATAATCATCAATGTTTTGAGCCTGATTTATGATCGGTATGAAAGATTTATATTTTTCAGACTATGTAACAATAATCCTCCCAGCCTTTCCATTCTCAGGATACATTGTTGCTTCATACAGATGAAAATGAGATTCCGGATAGCTTCTTCTTCCAGTTTATCAGGTCCGATAATTCTTTTCAGCTTTTTTTTCAGATAAATTATATCACAATTCTTGCTGCTCCAAATAAACAAAAGTATATTTGCAAAAATAACCATGGTTATTATAACCGTTATTATTTTTATAAACAGCTAAATGTTAACAATATATGGATTTCTATGGCAGAGAAAAAGAATTAGAAATTCTCAGAAGAGAGGAAGAATTGTCCGCATCATCGGCACGGTTCACCATAGTCATGGGCAGACGCCGCATCGGCAAAACCAGTCTGATAAGACGGAATTTTCAAGGTAGGCAATGCCTTTATATATTGGCGAAAAACGAGGCGGAAGCTACCTTCTGCAGTTCTATACAAAGACAGATACAGAGGGAACTTGGTATATCCGTTTATGGCTCGGTACGTTCTATGCGTGATATTTTGGATATTCTTTTTTCGTATGCCACTCAGAACCAGCTGAATCTAGTGATAGATGAAGTACAGGAGTTCTTTTATGTACGCAAGAGTATTTTTGCCGACATGCAAGAATTATGGGATAAATACAAGTCGGATATGAAAATAAACTTCATTACTTGCGGCTCCATTTATTCACTGATGAAAGAACTGTTTGAGGATAAAAAAATCGGCCATGTATGGACGGATGACCAAGCGTCTGGACTTGCAGCCGTTCAGCATAGCAACACAGAAACAGATTCTAAGGCATTATCATCCTGCTTATACTCCGGCGGATTTACTTTGTCTTTATATGCTGACCGTGGGGTAGCAAAATATATAGAAACATTGATGGACGAAGGTGCTTTCAAGAAAGAACGAATGCTTACTTGCTTTACCAATGAATACATGCCTTTTCTTACAGAAGGGAATGATTTGATCAATATGGAATTTAGAAAAGAGGGAGCCGTTTATTATTCTATCTTGAGCCTGATAGCTGACGGGAAAAATACATCCGGTGAGATCGACTCAGTTTTAGGTATCACCACAAGTGCCTATCTGCGCAACCTTGAAATCAATTATACCCTTTTGAAGAAGATGCGTCCCATCTTTGCGTCTGAACGGAGCAAAGGAGTCAAGTACAAGCTGAATGACAATTTTCTGCAGTTCTGGTTCCGCTTTATCTATCCTAACCTTGATTTGGTGGAGAATCACCGGTCGGATTTATTATTGGATATTGTAAAGAAAGGATATGATGTTTATTCCGGTTTGGTATTGGAGCGATATTTCCAACAAAAGTTATGGGAAGAGGAGCGTTTCACGATTATAGGAAACTGGTGGGATTCAAAAGGAGAAAATGAAATTGATATCGTAGCTGTAAACCGTATTGACCGTACAGCCCGGATAGCAGAGGTAAAGATTAACCGGAATAAAATATCTATGCCGGTCTTGAAAGAAAAATCCCAAAAACTTATAGGCGAGTTAAAAAGATATCAGATAGAATATACAGGCTACTCATTGGAGGATATGTAAGATACGGAATAAAGGCATTCACACCCCTATTTTATGGTACGCCTATCAGCTGGGAGATACACAATGGATTACAACATGACACGTTTGGAATTGTATATCAGTTCCATCGCTTTTTTCAGGAACCTTCCGGAATAAGAAATCTTACCCTGGGGAAGCTTCATGCCGCTTTCCCTTTATAACGACAGGTACAGTTCACCAATGGGCATTTGTTACTGAAATTCCTCATTGACCGGCTTTTTAATAACCCAAACCTAATTGCCACAAGGGTATGACATTCATTTATCCAGCTTCTTCAATGTACAGGCTATAATCTTCAATATTATTACGGCTGGCGCTCAATATGGCGGCAATTTCAGATTCCAAAGTATGGTTGATAATCTGTTGCAATCGCACATCGAAATCATCTTCCAAAACGAAAGGATAATAACCTCTCTTTAAATAATTAGTAAAATATACCAAGGGGCGGAAATCTTTCGGCAATTCGACTTTGTGTTGCAGGATATCTGATAAAGAATAAGTATTGATGGAAATACGGTGAAACAGTTGGAGATATCCCTGAAAGAGAGGCTCTGCATTTGATACATAACGGTACGGTGGCTTAAATCGGCCCCCCTTTTATCTGCACACTCTTGCTGTACATATATTTGCTTATTTTGCACTATTAAGGTACATTTTGAAATAATAGAAAACCTTTCCTATCTTCAATAAATGTAATTATTCGTGCAAACTGTCCTCCGTTGATAATATATAAAAATTTATTTAGACCTTCTATAGATAACCAATAGACAGAGTAGTTTTTTATTTGGTAGTTACATTGTTGATTTATAGTGATATAAGTATTCTTTTGTTTTCGGCACGAATACGACCTACCTGAGTAATGCGGTGAACAACTACTTCGGATGCAACTTCAAGCGGTTGATAAATTCCTACAGGGTGGCTCGCGCCAAGGAGCTGCTGGACGGTAAAGATTGCCCGGTGAGCGAGCTTTTCAGCCGTTGCGGGTTCGCTTCCAAGAGCGTGTTCTATGTGGCGTTCAAAAAAGTAGTTGGCATGACTCCCCTGCAATATATATCGCAGAGCCGGAGTCCTTTTATGATTCAACGCAATTAAGTCCTTTTATAACAATAAACATTTTGAGTTTTTAAATTTATAAATTTAAAGTTTTTCTATTATGAACAAAAAATTTTTAAGTGCAATCCTGTTCGGAGCCTTGATGGTTTCTTCAACAGGAACGTTTGTATCTTGTAAAGACTATGATGATGACATCGATCGTATCGACAAGGAGTTGACCGATTTGAAGTCACAGATTGCAGCTTTACAAAGCAAAATCGATGCTGGTAAGTACATCACCAGCGTAGATAAGACAGACAAGGGTCTTACCTTTACTTTAAATGATGGCTCCAGCTATGAGGTTACCAATGGAGTCGATGGCGAAAAAGGAGAGAAAGGTGACGGCAATAAGTTGACTATTGATAAGGATGGTCAATGGCTGATTGATGATGAACCCACAGGATGGTATTGTGCCAAAAAAGGAGAAACTGCTACTGTAATTGTTCCTGAAGTGGGTGCAGACGGCTATTGGTATTTTGTCAACAAAGAGACAGGCAAACTTGAAAAATCTACTTATAAAGCTGCTCCTGTTAGTGCTGTCGAAGCGGATGGTATCTGTACATTGACTGTTGTTAATCCGGATGGAACTACCACTGTAGTTAAATTGCCTACTACTGCTGCTTCCATTACAGAAATCGAATTTGTTGGTTATACAGATGCAAATGGTGATTTCCATGCATTCTCTGCTACTGGTCAAAATATGGCCGACAATAAATATATTATGTCATACTCTCCTTTCTATGCAACACAGGATTACTCTTGGAAGTGGACAGATGCTGATGAAACTCAGAAAGTAGAAGGGAAGATTGCTGCTAAAACTGCTATTGTAGCTTTAGAAGGAAGATCTTTGGTGGTGCGTGTAGCTCCTTTGTCTGCTGATGCTTCTAAGCTTTCTTTCAGCTTGGTTAATTCTAAGTTGGCAGAAGCTCCTATTACATTGGGTGAAGTGAAGGCTTATGAAGGTTTGGTTACTAGAGCGGAATCCTCCAATGGTTTGTGGACTATTGCTTTAGATAGCAAAGAATTGTCAGGTTTGGACGATGCAACAGCATTGGATAAGAACTTTGTTTCAAATAATGCCAGCATTGCATTTGCTTTGAGAACAAGTAACTTTATTTCAAACTATAACTTGACCTTTAAGAAAGATCAACTTGCATCTGTTGTATCTTCTTTAAATGATAAGGAATTGGAAAATGACGAAAATGGAAGTGCAGAAGCAGCTTTTGTAACAGTTGCACAAGGTGCCACAAACACTTTCACTTTTGATAATCCGACATCTGTTTACAAGAGTCAAATTATTGTAGATGAATTCAACAAACAAAACTGGGGTGTTAAAATCGAAGGTAACACATTCAAAGTAACAGAATACTATGATAAGGCTACTATTCCTGCATTCCCTGTTTATTTCTATTATGAAGTATTGAAACAAGATCCTGCTAACACTTCTAAGACTATTGCTGAGTCTGTAAAGAAAATCGTTTATGTTCGTCTTGAAAGAAGTATTTCTGACGGTGTTGTTTTGGATACTAAGAATCATATCATCAATGCAGTTGCAACCAACGATAATTTCTCTGCTGCAATGAAGCCGTTCTTTGATAGTATGAGTGCGGAAGAACTGACTAACTGGAAGGAATTCGTTAAGAATGCAGATGTGAAGGTATATCAAGTAGGAACTAATGCTGATGGTAGTGATAAGGATATAACAGCCCAAATTGGTTCTATGGTTAAATTCTATGAATCTAACGGTACTACGGAAGTCACTTCTGCTGATAAATATAGTAAGATTGCTACTATCAAAGTTGATTTGAACAACAACTGGCCTACTGACTTGGCATTTGACAAGAACTACTATATAGAAGTTAAATTCTACGATGCAGCAGCTGTGAATGGTGAGGTAAAAGGTGATGTACTTAATTCTGTTAAGTTGCCATTCACTGTAAATATTCCTTCTATCAACGATATTTTTGTTCAACAGACAGGTGTGTTTGTAAATGGGGTAGCTAATGCTTACATGGATGCAACAGCTGGTAATGCAGATCTTGCTTTGAATTATGCTCTTAAGAGTGCATTTAATAGCTTGAAGGCTAAGATGGGTACTTCTACATTCCAATTGGCAATGGATGATAAAGATGCTAATAAGATTGGTGGCAAGAAACATTCAGCTTTGGCTAAGTTTGTGCTTGCTGCTACTGGAGATCAACAAGAAAGCGATCTTATAACAGAAGTTTCATCTACTAATATTGATAGAGTAAATATTCAGTTGATTGATGCTGTTAAAAACGGTACACCGCAAAATGGTTATAAACAAGAATTAATTGTCAATGTAAAAAATGCTAAGTTCGTAGGTAAATACGCTTATGGTACTTCAGATGATGTTGACTATACATTTAAGATTAAGATAATGAGTCCATTGTACGAAGGTGTAGTTAAAGCTGTTGGTGGCAAAGTAGAAGTTCCTGCAACTAGTGCTAGTGGTTATGAAGTAAACGATTCTCATGTTAAAGGTTACACTTATAACGACCAAGTTTATAGCATCTTCTGCGATGTAGCAGGTAAATATGACTGGACACGTAAAGAGTTGAAGGACGTAGAGTTCACATCTTTGGATGAAAATATCTTTACTTGTGAAGCTAAGGGTAAAATAGCTGGTGCGGCTGATAACAAGGGTAACTTTAAAGCCGGTTATGTTGTAGTGACCCCGAAGAATTTGGCAGAAACTGCATCTGCTAAGATGAAAGTTACAGTTGTTGATGCTTGGGGCTTGAAAAAGTCTTCTGATATTGATGTTACTGTAAAAGTAGGTAAGTAAGATACAACTTAATAAATAAAAAGAGAGCGGTCATTACTGATCGCTCTCTTTTTAGTAATAATTTATTTTTGTCAATTCTACTTCTTTAAGCTAATAAAATACTGTATATTATAATAACTAAAGTATATTCTATTGATATGATAAAAGTAGTAAATATTTATATATCTTATCTCTTAAAAAACTGATAAAAGATTTCTCCCCAAATGTCATTCCATAGAAAGTTATCCTACATATTCTCTAATGTGTATTAGTATCTTTATACCATTGTAGTTTTGTATATTCCTCATTTAAGTCATTAAGTTCTCTCTGCATGATAAAAGTGGTCATACCTGAAAATGCTGTGATAGGGAATGTTCCTTCTTCCGTAGCATAAAAAGGAGTATTTCTTTTGTAAACCACACATTGGCTGATACACTCTTGAAGTGCATTGTATGTATTTTCATCTGATAATGATTGATAACATTGAGCGAAATCAAAAAAATAGAATGGGGCTTTTAAAACTCCATCATAATTTTGAAGGTTACCGACCGGGAGGAAAGAACCAGATATTTCTGTATTGATCTGTCGTATCAAATTCGCTAAATTTGATAATCCGGCAGTTTTTATTATGCTAATGGTAGCAGAACGTTTATCGCCTTCCATCAAATTCCAATAATGAAAATAATTTTCTGCGAATCTTTGCAAATCAGCAGCTTCTTCAAGCAGACAGGAAATACTGCCGGCATAGATAGGAGTGAATCCCGGAGATACTACTGGGGCAGAGGAAGCCATGATATATGCTGCTTTATTCTTAATTCATAAGCCACCTCAATACCTGCCATATTACATGCTTCAAAGATTATGAATTCAAATAAATGGTCCGGGAGGGCCATAGCAAAATCTGTTATTTCCATTTCATTATCATTATCGATGATGATAGACCGCGAGCCATTAACCAATGTATGTGGAGGAAGCCAGCCACTGCCATGGGAAAACACGATTAAACCGTAGCTTTTAGCAGGATAAAGCCGAGTTACGTCGTTTATAACTCGTTTAAGTACTTGGGGGGAGGCTGAGTTTTCTTGGTCATAGGTATGTATGGTAATATAGCCTTTCTCACTTTTTCCATCAATTTCCATCAATCGTGGAGAGTCCTTAAATGGTGTATCCTGATACACTATTATTTTTCCATCTGTTCCGTCTTGCCATCCATTTTTAATTTGAACAAGTTTGTCATAGGTTTCCGCATCAAGATTATTATCTCCTCCCAGATAAACCAATAGTGTCCGTGCAGGTAAAACAACAGGGGTGTCATTTTCTTTATGACAGCTACATACTAATAACAGAAAACAGACAGCATATATATACTTCATACACAATATAATTGGATAAATGATTATAAAAACTAAAGAGGGAACATTTTGCCCCCCTCTTTTTTAAATAAACAATGAGCGTATTAATTACTTGTCATTGTGCTTCTTAACTTGGATTTGGATAGTTCCAACAGAATGTCCAAGACTATTCTTCCAAGTATGGTCGCAGATACCGCCCCACTTGTGATTTACACAAACTTCTACATCAATAGTAAATGGTTGAGCAATATCTTCACCATTGTTGATCCATGTGATAGTCTGCTTAGTATTATCAAGTTTGATCTTATTCATGTTTTCAGCATCCAGTTCACTTCCGTCAGCAAAGTATGCCTTAGAAACCTTGAAGTTAACAGTTGTATTAACATCGAATACATTATAGTCAACTACCAGTTTCTTTGACCAACCAGCTTGATCACCTGTCTGAACCAAAGTATTATTCTCAGCCATATCTTTGTGGTCATAGATAACATGGTTGTTATTGAATTGTGCCTGAGCACCTTCAGACCACAGATAATCTGACAAGAAGAATGCATCCTTCAATGATACTGTATTTTCAGCTTCTTGGTACTTGTCATACAAAGGACCTGCTTCGTAAGCGTGGAATACCATCGGAGTTACAAATGCAACTTCAAATTCATCGATAACCACTGTAGAACGTCCAGATTCAGGAGCAGCAGCACCAGTATAATTAGTAGTATGATCTTTAGCCCAAGGAGTATTGTTTACCATATTGATAGTATCGCAAGAGAAGTTATTGTAAGCTTCTTTAGCATATTTGTTATGAGCATTGGCTTCCTTGTTGCAAGTACCATACAATCCGTCAACATCTTCATTGAAGCTTACTACAGCACGCATTTTGATCTTCTTCAAATCCTTAGCGTCAGCAGCATTGATCCAAGCACGTCCTGCGTCTGTTGCCTCCAAGGCGATATACCACTTATTGTCTTCACCTTGATACAAACGGATACCGGAATTGTGACCGTCAGCTATCTTAGATGCATTATTATGCTGGTCAACCAATTCGAATGACAAGGTAGCTCTAGCCCAATCCTTATCATGAGTCTGACCCTTATAAGGATTATAGTTGATCAAATCGAATTCGTCATTCAATGCTGCAACCATTTCATAAGTTGTAGGAGCATCAAAGTTATCATATCTACCGTGAGCAATGAAGTAAGAATCATCTACCCAGTTCAACTTGGTCTTTTCAGGAGCAACCACATTCGGATACTTCACATTGATAGTATAAGTAACATGGATGTCAGGTAATCCCTTATGATCAGCATTTGGCTTGTATGTACCCTTAACAGTGTAAACGTCGTGATCGTCATGACGAGAGAATGCTGTATTCTTCACTGTAACGAACAGCTGATTATATTCTTCAGGAACAAAATTCGGATCTAATGAATAGTCTTTATTATCTTTTCCGTCCCATGCATATACAGCGTGTTGTTTAGCCTCGTCTGCTGTCGCAAATTCAGGAACAAACTCATAAGTCTTACGGAATTCGTCTTTGCTCAACTGTACATCTTTATGGTTGAATATCTTATCCATATCCATATCAAGAACTTGATTGATATGTTTCAGAGTGACATCTTTTGTTTCTGTAATATTAATTTCAGGAACAACTGTCTTGCGTACAATGTGAATCTTGATGATTGCTGTTTTAACTACATTACCATTGTCTTCACCCGGTGCTACCAGTTTCACACGAACAATAGGAGTTCTGTCTATAGCAGCTGTGTGACTGGCATCAGTTTCTGCACCCCAAATCGGGTCCGGAGTTTGTTTTACTGTAGCAACACCATCTTTGGTAACTTCCAAGTAACGTTTAGTCTGGTTAACACCATCATAGTAGAAGTCAACCGGTTCAAACACCAATGAATAGTCATCAAAACCATTATCCATCAAAGGATACTGAGCGTCTTTGGCTTTTCCACTACGGTTATCAAAGAAAGAAGTTACGATATCTCTTAAATCTTTTGAATGTCCATCGCCCGTGTAATTCAGTTCTACAACAATACGGTTTGCATCATCTTTAGATTCAGCATCTCCCTTATATAACTGGTTTTCAGCATTGGCTTCGAACTTGGCTTTATCTGCTTGATAAGCTTTTAATTTAGCCTCTTCAGTACCAGTCGGATTTAATGTGTTAAGATAATATTCATCTTCGATGAATTCTCTATAATTTACCTTGTTAGGAGCAATTGCATTTTTAATCTGAGCAGGAGCGTTAGTTTGGTCAAATGCATCAGCGACTTTAACCAAATGTACGTTTTTCTGCAAAATTACTTCATGCTTGGCGGGAACAAAATCAGAATGAACGATTTGGTCATTGTTCTTAATTCTCAATGAATATACTGTTCTTTCGTCCAGATTAGATTGCTCAGCAAAAGCCCAATCCTTTACACGGAAGTTTAACATACCATGTCCTTCTTTATAAGAATCAACGGTGATTTTTCCATCAGTGTATAGCTTTTGTCCGGCATTGAACAATTCCCAATTCTTGTTATTTGTATTGTAGTTCCATATTTCAGCAGTATCACGAACAAATCCTACCACTTCCATATCCTTGAATGATACGCTGTTAGGATTTACCTGATACTTCACGTCTGCCTTACCTGAGTAAACGATTTTAAATGTATTAAAGTTACTTTCACTCCAATCTGCACCTGTAATCTCTGTTTTACCTGCCACACTATCAGTAACGATGGTAGGGAAATGGATTCTGGCAGCTTCACCTTCAGAAAGGAAAGTAGGGATAAACTTAACTCCGCTAACTACAGAAGTAGCTTTAGGCATACTGATAGTCTTTTTAGTGCCATTAGCGTAAGTAATAACTAATTCATAAGCTGACTCACCTTCTTCTACTGATACTACATAATCATCAGCAGAAGTACCCGGAGTACCTGGTTTGCCCGGTTCACCTTGTTCTCCTTTTGCACCATTGTATAATTTAATGGTCTCTCCATCACTGAATTTGATTTCATAACCACCATTACCATCAGTGAACGGAGTACAGCTTTCGACATATTTGCCTGAGCCTACTTTGTCTTCAAGGGCCTTGATTGCATCTTTCACATTGGATATTTCTTGATCCAAGCGGTCGATGTCGTCATCGTAATCCTTACAAGATACAAATGTTCCTGTTGAAGTGACCATAAGGGCTCCAAACAGGATTGCACTTAAAAATTTTTTGTTCATAATAGAAAAACTTTAAATTTATAAATTTAAAAACTCAAAATGTTATTGTTATAAAAGGACTTTAAATCTTTTTCTGCGTTTGGATGGTGCTTTATATAGAAACTGCAAGGGAGATGCGCCGACCACTTTATGAAATGCGGCATAAAAAACGCTTTGGGATGCAAACCCACACTTCCTAAAAAGAGAACTAGTTGAATACGTACCCTCTAGTAATAAGGACTTTGCATACTCAACACGATATTTATTAAGAAGCTGCTTGAAGTTGCATCCGAAGTAGTTGTTCACCGCATTACTCAGGTAGGTCGTATTCGTGCCGGAAACGAAAGAATATGTATAATGCTGATAAACAATAATATAGCAAATTCAGTAGAAGAAATATATCTTATTGCAAAAATAGATAGATTCTAAATACTTTTCAAAGTATCCTTTAAAGGACAGAATGCCAATATATATGGACAGAAACAGGCGATTATCCATTAATAAGAAACGGAAAAACTTGTCATAAGCAGAAAAAACAAATCCTTTATTTGCTTTGTTTGTCATTTACTAATATCTTTGTTTTATCATTCATTCTAGAACCGCAACAAAATATGAAATACCCTATTGGAATACAGAGTTTTGACCAAATCCGTGAAGATGGCTATGTATATGTGGATAAGACCGGTTTGATTTACAACTTGGTAACACAAGGCAAGACTTATTTCTTGAGCCGTCCACGCCGTTTTGGCAAAAGCCTGCTGGTAAGTACCCTTGCCTGTTATTTCCAGGGACGCAAAGATTTGTTTGCCGGACTGGAAATCGACGGATTGGAAAAGGACTGGTATGAGTATCCTATCTTCCGTATAGACTTTAATGGAGGACTGTATACACAACCCGGAATTCTGGAGGCTACTATTGAAGGCTATTTAGGGAACTGGGAAGATATTTATGGCAAGAATCCCAATTATACAACCATAGGAACCCGTTTCATTGAAATACTTCGCCGGGCTTATGAACAGACAGGGCGGCGTGCGGTGGTTCTGATTGATGAATATGACAAACCTATTTTGGATGTATTAGATACGGAAGCTTGTTTTTATGATGATTATGGAAAGCAAGTTCTGTTGGAGAACCATAACCGGGAAATATTGAAATCCTTTTATTCTACCTTTAAAGGAGCCGATCAATACTTGAGATTCGTATTGTTGACCGGAGTAACAAAGTTTTCCCAAGTAAGTGTTTTCAGTGGATTTAACCAGCCTAAGGATATCAGTATGGATGAACGGTACGAAGCCTTGTGCGGTATCACCCAGAATGAGCTGGAAGCATTTTTCGAAGAACCCACCATACAGTTGGCTGCTAAATATCAGTACACAGTGAAAGAAATGAAGGAACTTCTCAGACGGCAATATGACGGATATCATTTTGGAGAGAGGATGACCGACATTTACAATCCGTTCAGCATTCTTAATGCTTTTGACAGTATGGCAATTCGTGATTACTGGTTCTCTACAGGTACTCCCACCTATTTGGTTCGTCTGCTGCAACACAGCCGCGAGCAGATAAACGAACTTGCCGGACGTTATTATGTTCCCTCTTTGTTTGTGGATTATAAGGCTGATGTGGAACAGCCTCTACCCATGATTTATCAGAGCGGATATCTCACTATTAAAGAATATAATAGACGTATGGGAACTTATCTGCTCGATTTTCCCAATAATGAGGTGCGTAAAGGGTTCTTGTCCGTATTGGCAGCACATTATTTGAAACCCGGAGGTGGAGAGGTCAACAGTTGGATTATCGATGCTGTCACTTGCCTTGAGCAAGGGAACACCTCCGCTTTTTGTGATTCTCTGACCGCCTTTCTTGCAAGCATCCCGTATGACTCTCACACTTCCTTGAAGGAATTGGATATGACTGAGAAACATTTCCAATACACTTTTTATCTGATTCTCCGTTTGATAGGAGTTTATTGCCGTGCAATCCATTGTGAGAATCGCCAGAGCTTCGGACGAGTGGACTGCATATTGGAAATGGACGAATATGTTTACATTTTCGAATTCAAGATGGACGGAACAGCAGAGGAGGCTTTACAGCAAATAGCAGAGAAAGGCTATGCCCGATCTTATTTGACCGATAACCGTAAAATAGTCTGTATCGGGGTGAATTTTTCTTCCCTTACACGTACTGTAGAAGAATGGAAGGAGATAATTTACAGGTAAGATTTAGTCATAGTCAGCCTAAAGCGTTAAACAAAAGATTGCCTTCCACTATTTTTTATGGGAATATACCGGTAAGAATGTTCATGCTGTTGCCGGCATAACACATTTAATTTTCATCTTTTTATCATTTTATTTTTCTTTTTGCTAAGAATGAATTATTTTTC
>ENA-OQNF01000078-OQNF01000078.1-human-gut-metagenome-genome-assembly--contig:-NODE-78-length-15492-cov-3.020827_pt1 | contig 15492 bp, 20 predicted proteins | sample MGYA00242628_ERZ504878 | MGnify/ENA primary metagenome ERZ504878 (study PRJEB26092, sample SAMD00036383) | human gut metagenome | host: Homo sapiens | study: EMG produced TPA metagenomics assembly of... | reverse complement strand
TCACGAAGAGAACTTTATCCGTTCAAGACCAACCTTTTACTAAAAGATGCACAAAGGGACCCCCATCAAACGGGCCGGATTGATATCGGACATGGCACGAAGTATCGGACTGATTCCGGATAAAGTAATTCGATATACCTGCTTGACAGAATGTGCTACCCTCTTGAACGTAAACGAGCAAATTATTTTAGACGAGATCAAAAAGCATCTGCTTCAACGGGATGATAACTATCTGGAACAAATCAAGAAAGAAAAAGACGCATCCGCCACTATCGGCTCTCTGCCTTCTGCCGATGCACCTTTTCCTGCCGGCAGCATACCTCCTGCCGATATGCCCCCCATAGAAGTAGATGATGATGTTCCCCCTCCGTTTCCTCCTGCAGAAGCAGAAGCGGGGTATCAATCGTATATTCCCCAAGAAGGACGGGAAAAGTACGTTTTTTATGTAAAAGAACAGTTACTGCTTCAAACTTTGATACGCCACGGAGAGAAAGTCATGTGTTATGTAGAAACGGAAGAAAATACGGAAACTCCGCTCACTGTGATAGAATATATTTCCATGGATTTGAAACAGGATGAATTACAGTTCCATAATCCGTTGCACCGGAAAATACTAGCAGAGGCAGAAGCTCATCTGCATGACTCCAACTTCACGGCAGAGCGTTATTTTCTGGCTCATCCCGACCCTACAATCAGCAAGCTGGCAGCAGATATGATAAATGATCGTTACCAATTGAGTAAAAGCAATTCACAAGCGATGGTCAAAGATGAAGAACGCTTACACGAACTAGTACCACACCAACTTATCGACTTCAAACTTGCCATTTTAGAAGAAGATATGAAATATACGCTGCAAGCATTGAACAAGCCTGAAGTAGCAGCCAATGCCGATAAATGCCTTGAAGTCATGGCCCACTTTAAAGAATTAAGTGAATTACAAAAAATTATGGCCAAGCGTGCCGGAGACCGGGTAGTATTAAAATAAAGGAGGCATAACTCCTTACCGGTTATGCCGTATCAAATCCATAAATTCCTCACGTGTTTTGGCTTGATTAAACGCACCTGTGAAATCAGAAGTAGTAGTAATGGCATTTTGTTTCTCTACCCCGCGCATCTGCATGCACATGTGCTTGGCTTCGACCACTACCATCACTCCCAGCGGATTCAAAGTTTCCTGAATACATTCTTTTATTTGCAATGTCATACGTTCCTGTACCTGCAACCGATGAGAAAACACATCAACTACCCGGGCAATCTTACTCAAACCGGTGATATAACCATTGGGAATATAAGCAACATGTGCCTTTCCATAGAACGGAAGCATATGGTGTTCGCACAAAGAGAAGAAATCAATATCTTTCACGATAACCATCTGACTATATTCTTCTTTGAATTTTGCTCCCAATAAAATGGCATGCGGATCTTGTTCATAACCGCGTGTCAATGTCAGCATAGCTTTGGCTACGCGCTCAGGAGTTTTCAGCAATCCTTCTCTTTCTACATCTTCACCCAATAGCGATAAAATACTCTGATAATGGCCTTTCAACTGTTCAATTTTCTCTGCTGACCATTCGGGATGCAATAGTTCTTCCATGTTATTAGTCCAGGGGAATATTAATTTGTTCACGAACAATAGATACTTCTTTAAAAACACCGGTAGCCTTCAGACGGCGCATAGCGGCATCCGCTTCCTCAATACTGCGGAAATCACCTACACGACACAGCCAACGAGGCGGCTGGAAATAGGCATAGACAGGCATATCGGGAAACTCTTCTTTCACCTTGGTAGCCACGTTATTAGCTTCATTACGAGCCACACGCGAATTGTTTCCTGCATAGACCTGAACCCGATACCCTCTGGCTTTCAACATTTTTCTGCTCACCTCCCGTAACATTCCCTGTATAGATACTACCAATCAAGCCTGTTATTTTTAGGATCTTTGATGGATGGTTACAGTACCTTCTCCGGCACGGTTACGCTGCAAGCTTTCTACTATGTTCTGCTGTGCCAAGGCGGAAAGTCCGAAACTTAAAAAGAGTAGGATAAAAATGTATCTCATGTCGTTTTATGAATTTAGGTAAATCATCACAGATTACTCAGATTCCCACAGACGATTTTATGATTCTTTATCTGTGTAAGCTTGAGTAATCTGTGATGAAATTAATTATTTGAATGCATCGATAATGCCTTTGAAATCAACAACTTTCAAAGCAGCACCACCAATCAAACCACCGTCTACATCAGGGTTAGCAAACAATTCTTTAGCATTAGAAGGCTTGCAGCTGCCACCATAAAGGATTGAAGTATTATCAGCAACTTCTTTACCATACTTGTCAGCAATCAAAGAACGGATAAACGCGTGGATTTCCTGAGCCTGTTCAGCAGTAGCAGTCTTACCTGTACCAATAGCCCAAACCGGTTCGTAAGCCAGGATAATCTTACTAAAATCTTCAGCAGACAAAGAGAATACCGATGCCAACTGAGCAGCAACCACTTCATTTTGTTTGTTAGCTTCACGCTCTTCCAATACCTCACCGATGCAGAAGATCGGCTTCAAATTATTAGCCAAAGCCAATTTAACTTTTTCTTCCAGAATTTCTACTGTTTCGTGATAGTAAGCACGACGTTCTGAGTGACCCAGGATTACATATTCAGCACCTGTAGAAGCAACCATTTCAGCAGAAACCTCACCGGTATATGCACCTGATACTTTATCTGCACAGTTTTCTGCACCTACACCAATTACAGCTTTGTCAACAATAGGAGTAACAGAAGCCAAGTGAATAAACGGAGTACAGATTACTACATCACAATTAGGTTTGTCAACAGCCAAAGCTTCATTCAATTCTTTTGCCAGAGCAATACCTTCCTGAAGGTTCTTGTTCATTTTCCAGTTTCCTGCAACAATGTTTTTTCTCATTTTGTTTATTTTATTAAAGGGTTAATGAAATTATTTTGTTCGATTCTCTTTCAATTTCTTTTTCCTATGAAAATGCTCCCAAATGACATCCACCATGCTGAAAAACAACAACGGGAAGACAAACCATGCCAATACCAGCACCACTTTATGACTGAAAGTCTTTTCATTGATTTGTGCCAAGGGCAATTTTTCCAGCCTGTCGGTCAGCACATATTCATCAGGCAGACTATTCACACTCCACTTGTTTATAACTACTCCGTTCTTCAGCAACATCAGTCCAGGATTAGAGCGTATCATGGTTTTCAGTGTAATGTCATCCATCAGGCAAAAAGGATACTCGGCTCCCGTACGCTCCTGCCAGTCTTCAATGTCACTATCGGGTGATGAAGTAAGACAATAGAATTGATATCCATGCTCCACACTATAATCATACAGTTCATTTATCAGGTCAATGGTACTATCATCCGCCTGGCTCAGCTGATGCGCCACCAACAGAAAAGTATAATTATCATCATCCAGTACTTCATCGGTTATATCTTCCCCATCTTCTTGACGAATAATAGAAAAGTCATGAATAGGCGGTTCGTATCCTTGTTCCTTCACTATCGTTTGGGAATCTACAAAAGTCCATGTGCTATCGGGATAATTTTCTAATGTAAATTCTTTCTCCACTCCATTTTTTTGAAGAATAAAACGAGTTTCATAAACAGTAGGCTTCGCTCCTTCCGGAATTTCCATCCCTTTACGTATATCTGCCCCGATATGATAAGGGCGGAAATCAAAGACAGGCAATTCATGGTAACAATACAAAGTCATCCCCGAAATATAGAGAAACGCATACATAGCCACCAACCAATCGAAACGTTTGGTCACCAAAGGAGTTATACGGTTTCCCCATTTAAAAACGGAAGCCGCAGCTATCAACAAAAATACATTCTTCCCAAAAGTTTCCCAATTAGTCAAAGTCACAGCATCGCCGAAACATCCACAATCCGATATCGGATTGGAAAGAGCCAACCATAAAGTGAGCGGAGTCATCACCCCCATGATAAGCACAACAAACAAGGTTGTCATTCTTCTGCGGATACCAAACAAAAGATATACTCCTAAACAAAACTCAACCATTGCCTGCAATATAGACGCCAGAAACGGAAGAAAGGCAGGCACCGAAGCAGCCCAACCGAAAGCCTCCAAATAATCCTGAATTTTATATTGGGTACCCAGCGGATCTACCGCTTTGACAAAACCGGAAAATATAAATACTACCGCCAGCAAAAAGCGGCAGGCATTTGTCCAGATTCCAATGATACTATGTAACTGTTTACTCTCCAAATTCCAACTTGATCAATCCGAATACAGAATAATTAATCATATCCATATAGTTGGCATCAATGCCCTCTGATACCAATGTGGCTCCATCGTGACCTTCAATCTGCTTGGTACGATAGATTTTCATCAAAATCAAATCAGTATACGAACTGACACGCATGCTGCGCCATGCTTCGTCATAATCATGATTCTTGGCCAGCATCAGTTCCAATGCCTGTTTGGCATACCGGTCATACAATTCCAAAGCACGTTCTTCAGTCATATCATCCGTATCAGCATATCCCAGCTCCAATTGGATCAGGCCGATTATTCCATAATTCACAATAGCGATAAACTCCGAACGGATACCTTCATCTACCATCGTCACCCCTTTGATTTCAATACTACGGATGCGGTTTGCCTTGATAAATATCTGATCGGTAACAGATGAAGGGCGCATGATACGCCATGCTGCGCCGTAATCGTGCAGTTTTTTCGCAAACAAATCACGGCAGACAGCTATTACATGTTCAAATTGTTGTTTCGTATCTTTCATCACACTCTATGATTAGACAGCAAAGTTACGCATTTTTCTGCTTAAGCGTAAACAAAAAGGCGGAAAAGAATACTCTTTCCCGCCCTATTTTGTATTTCTTAATTAACTAAAGCTTAAGAACATCTTAACACTTGTCCCGGACGAAGAATAGTTCTACGGGTAATATGGTTCAACTTACATAAAGCATCAATAGATGTACCTGTTTTCTGTGCAATGCGGCTCAATGTATCTCCACTTCTTACCTTATGGTAACGGATAGTACCATCTGATGAAGCCAACAAATTCACGTTCTTACTATTCGTGTTACGCTGGTATCTGTTATTACCTTTTCTAAACAAATAAGAATCGGCTACAATATCCTGTTTTTCAAAATCAAATAAAAGTGCCGGATTAATGGCCTGTCCCAAGAAACGGGTTTCAAAATGAAGATGTGATCCAGTAGAACGCCCGGTATTTCCACCCAATCCGATAGGTTCTCCTGCTTCTACATACTGATTCTCATCCACAATCTGCTTTGACAAGTGACCATAGACAGTCTCCAACCCATTCTCGTGACGAATCACTACATATTTTCCATATCCGCGACGTTCATACTTCACCATACGCACCTTTCCACTGAAAGCTGCACGGATCGTATCACCTATATATACTTTTATATCCAATCCATTGTGCATACGACGACGACGGGGACCAAATTTAGAAGTTATTTTTGTGTGTTCTGTCGGCATACGGAAACCGGTCATATCAATACGGAATGTATCAGGAATAGTAACAGTATTACCATAAGCGTGTACACGCTCGTTACTCCAATTAGGATAGAGACTATATGCAGGATAAGCTGACTTTTCCGCCTTTATCTGACGAATCAATGCAACAGAATCTACTGCTTTCAATTTTCGGTCGATAGGTGCCTGGCGTGCCAACAGATCCTGTCCTGACACATTCAGGCTGACTAGGGCGAAGGCTGCCGCTGCGACTACTTTAACACATTTCAAAATCATCCGTTTTTTTGGTTTTTCTTTTAATATTCGTCATTAGCATAAAGGGAGCCGAACACAGCTTGTTTATACTCGAATATCTCATCTGGTTTAAAAAATCGTTTAAGTTCCACTTCAGCGGTTTCCGGCGAATCGGAAGCATGAACTATATTCTCCTGAAAGCTCATGCTGTAATCTCCACGGATAGTTCCAGGAGCCGCCAGACGTCCGTTAGTAGGACCGGTTAATGTTCTCACTACTTGAACTGCGTCCACACCTTCAAAGCAACATACAATAACAGGACAAACCATCATTGCATCTTTCACGCGCTGAAAGAACGGCTTTGAACTTAAATGAGCGTAATGTTCGCTAAGCACTTCATCCGTTAACTGAACCATTTTCATTCCGGCTAAACGCAGACCTTTCCTTTCAAATCTATTAGTAATCTCACCTACCAACCCCCTCTGCAGAGTACAAGGTTTCAAAATAACCAGCGTTTTTTCCATCATAATATTCGGTTCATTTAAGGTTAATACTGTGCTTCTTTTCAAAAATTCTCCCAAAGATAGAGATTTTCCTTGAGAAACAAGGTACTTCTTTAACTCTTTTTTTATATAAGTTATATACAAAATCCCGGTAAAATACCCTGTAACCTCTATAAACAGGGAGAAAACATCGCAAATATGTTATGCAACATATATCTTTATTTTTAACAATGTAGTAACATAAACTAAGAAATAGCCGCCCAATTTATATTTGTTTTACGCAATGCTTGCAATTGCCGCCAAAGAATAGCATTTTCCGGACGAGTCCCTGTGGGGTCTTCATCTACAATACGATTTGCCACATCACGGACATATTGCAATAATTGACCGTCACGGGCAATATCGGCTATCTTCAAGTCAAAAGCGACACCACTCTGCTGGGTTCCCTCTAAGTCACCGGGACCGCGCAACTTCAAATCGGCTTCCGCTATCTCGAAACCATCATTGGTCTGTACCATTATTTCAAGCCGCTTGCGAGTTTCTTCGGTCAGTTTGTAAGTGGTGACCAGAATACAATAAGACTGGTCGGCGCCACGCCCCACACGGCCACGTAACTGATGCAATTGTGAAAGTCCGAAACGTTCGGCGTTTTCAATGACCATTACCGAGGCGTTAGGGACATTCACCCCGACCTCAATCACTGTAGTGGCTACCATAATCTGAGTATCACCACTGACAAAACGCTGCATCTCGGCATCTTTCTCCGCCGGTTTCATCTTACCATGCACCTTGCTGACCTGGCAATCGGGAAATTCCGCACAAATCAGTTCATACCCCTCTTCCAGATTCTTGATATCCATTTTCTCACTCTCTTTTATCAAAGGATAAACAATATAGATTTGCCGCCCTTCTTCTATCTGTTTGCGAATGGAGGCATAAAGACTGGCGCGACGATTGTCAAACTGATGGATAGTCTGGATGGGTTTACGGCCCGGCGGCAATTCGTCAATAACTGATACATCAAGATCACCATACAGTGTCATAGCCAAGGTACGGGGAATAGGGGTAGCCGTCATGACCAGCACATGAGGTGGACAAACATTCTTACTCCATAACTTGGCACGCTGAGCCACCCCGAAACGATGTTGTTCGTCTATAACCACCATTCCCAAAGAAGAAAAGCCCACAGTATCTTCCAAAACGGCATGCGTGCCTATAAGAATCTGAACATCCCCCGTCAGTAAATCCCTCAATATCTTCTCACGCTTCTTTCCTTTGACAGATCCCATTAAAAGTTCCACGCGCACATCCATGCCAAACAGGAATTTCCGAATAGTTTCATAATGTTGGGCGGCAAGAATCTCTGTAGGAGCCATCATACATGCCTGATAGCCATTATCCAGTGCGATGAGCATGGACATCAAGGCCACCAATGTTTTCCCACTTCCCACGTCACCTTGCAGCAAACGGTTCATCTGCCGTCCGCTTCCCATATCTTTTCTTATCTCCTTTATCACCCGTTTTTGCGCTCCGGTCAGTTCAAAAGGAAGATTCTGTGAATAAAAAGTATTAAAGATCTCACCCACCCGTTCAAAACGCAGGCCCCGATATTTACGCTGCCTGTCTTTACTGTAACGTAGAATATTGAGCTGCACATAGAACAGCTCTTCAAACTTCAAACGATATTGGGCCTTCCGCAGCAATTCGGGATTCTTGGGGAAATGAATATTACGGATGGCCTCATCCAAAGACATTAAATGATGCTCCTCTACTAACTGAGGAGGCAATGTTTCAGCAAGAGGTTCCTGTAGCAGGGCAAGCGCATTCTTCATTAACCTCTCCAGCCCATGAGAGTTCAAGAAACCGCGCTTCATCCTTTCCGTTGTGTTATAATAAGGCTGCAACCCCATCGTAGATAAGGTAAGTTCGCCTGAAGGATCCATATCGGGATGAGCCACATTGATACGACCATTGAATACGGTTGGTTTACCAAAGACAATATACTCTGTCTTGGTTTTATAGTGCTCTAACAGATATTTAATTCCTTGAAACCAGACTAAATCAATGATGCCCGTACCATCAGAAAAATGACCGACAAGTCTGCGCTGTCTTCCCTCACCAAAAGTCTCAAAAACTGAGGATTTCGCCTTTCAACTGGATATAAGGCATATTGCCGTCTATTTCATGAATATAATAAAGGCGGCTGCGGTCTACATATTTATATGGAAAATAGTACAACAAATCATGCAAGGAAAACAGATTTAATTCCTTGTTCAAGACGGTTGCACGCTGCGGGCCTACTCCTTGCAAATATTTTATGTCACGCGTAGTGATATCGAACATTTCAAATTAAGACTTCCGCTATTTTCAAATCAAAAGGGGTGGTTAATTTAATATTTTCTCTATTTCCCTGTACCAGACAGACCTCCCTGCCCATCGCCTCCACTACAGAAGCATCATCAGTAAAGGCATCCGTATATTCCTGTTGATATGCCTCTTTCAACAACTGCACTTCAAAGACCTGAGGAGTCTGAACCAGTTTATAGTCATTACGCGGAACCGTTTCACTTCCCGGCTTCGTAAGATGACGCACGGTTTCCACCACATCAATTACAGGAATGACCGCTTGCTTAGTCTGCGCCGCCTCATAACATCCGGCTATCACTTCCCGGGAAACAAAAGGACGCACGCCATCATGAACACCTACCAAGCCTTCTCCCCTCACGTATGCCAATCCATTCTTTACAGAATGGAAACGGGTCTCGCCCCCATCGGCAATATCATGACGCAAAGCAAAATGATGCGTTTCACAAAGATCTTTCCAGTAAGCCCGCTGGCTCACCGGAAGAACTAATATAATATGTATAGAAGAATCAAAAGCGTAAAAAGCCTCTATGGTACGCATCAACACAGGCTTGCCTCCCACAGGCAAAAACTGTTTGGGAATATCTCCCCCCATACGCAACCCTTTGCCTCCCGCAACTATAATGACATGCCTGTTCATTCTGCAATCATCATCCCTTGCTTCAATTCTGCCACCTTTTCCGCACCGACATATTTCCCAGCAATAGCAAATGAGAATGCCATAGCGGCACCGGGACCTTTACCAGTAATAAAATTACCGTCTTTCTCTACCAAAGCGGCAGTATACTCAGCACCTTCCAGATACTTCTCAAATCCCGGATAGCAAGTTACTTTCTTACCTTTCAACAAACCACGCTTTCCATATACCAACGGAGCGGCACAGATGGCAGACAACGGACGTCCCGCTTCAGCAAATGTCATAATTAACTTGCCCAAACCTTCGTGAGCATCCAGATTTGTCGCTCCAGGCAGACCGCCGGGCAATACAATCATTTCCGCATCCTCTTCTTTTACTTCTTCAAACACCATATCGGCTACTACCGGAACACCATGCGCACCGTTTACGGTCAGCACACCTGTTATAGAAACGGTCTTTACAGGCAAACCTGCACGTCTCAACACATCTACCGGGGTCAGTGCCTCCACTTCCTCGAAGCCTTCTGCCAAAAATACATAAATTGTTTTCATAAGCTACTTCAGTTTAAAGTAATATGTAATAGTACCTGTCTGGTTATTCACTCCGTCCACTTGGTTAAAGCGTGCCTTACGGGCAGCCTCTTCCGCCGCCTTCCGCAACGAAGCGTTTACTGTATTGGTACGTTTGTTGATACTAGTACTTATCACCTGTCCTGCGGGATTTACGGTAATAGTCACTACCACCCGTCCCTCATCCTGCACATTATAGACAGGCATCGGCAAACCGCCACTACCCAAAGAACGTCCATTGAGGTCAAATGTTCCGTAACCGCCCACTCCGCTGGATTTCCCTTCCGAAGAGTTTCCCGTCGGGCTACCCTCCAAACCGAAGCCTGTAGTACCGGTTCCTTTATTTCCCATTTGAGTTCCTTTTCCGAAAGCACCGGCTATCTTCTTCGCCGCCGCTTCCGCTGCCGCTCTTTCGGCTGCCGCTTTCTTCTCAGCCTCTGCTTTTTCTGCTTCAGCACGCTTCTCGGCCTCAGTCTTCTCTTTCGGCTTTACCGTCTCCTTTTTCGGTACGTCCTTTTTAGGAGTCTCCTTCTTGGGCTTTTCTTTTTAGGAATTTCTCTTTTAGGTCCTTTTTGGGGACTGTCACCGTTTCCTCTTCTGTTTGCGTGATGATTTCCTCTTTTGTTTCGACGGGAGAAACCATTTCGGGTTCGGATACATCGGGAGCCGGAACCTCGGGCTCATTCATTATATCCACATCCGTCAGCGTATAAGGATCGGCATTTCCTTGAGAAAGTTCCGTATTTCCCAGCATAACAGGGACACCCCCTTCTTCCTGAGCCTGAGGGCGACGGATAGCAATCACCAACAGCAGGATTAGGAGAAGAATATGCAGTACAGCCGTACCAATCAGTCCTGTTATCTTATTTTTCTTCATGCTTACAGCTTAACGTTTCTTCTCAGGCGGACGTGTAGCCAACACCATCTTGAAATGATTTTCATTAGCAATGTTCAGTACCCTTACTATTTCACGGTAAGGCACAACCTCATCCGCATAAAGGGCCACATACATATCGGGTTCTTTCTCGGCACACCTTTGCAGGAATGCGGGCAGTTCTTCCAAGTCTATCGGCATTTCATCTTCATTACCGAAAGCGGTATAGAAGTTCAGATTCTTGTCTATAATTACCCGTGTAAGTGGTTTCGCCGAAGTCTGCTGCCTGCCTTGCGGAAGCAATACCTTAATGGCATTGGGTGACACCATAGTAGAGGTAATCATGAAAAATATCAGCAACAGGAATATGAGGTCTGTCATAGACGCCATACTGAAATTGGGTGATATTTTTTGTCTTCTTTTTAACGCCATATATTTTTATTTTTGAACCGGTTCATTCAGCAGATCCATAAAATCCATGGTACGGGCTTCCATCTGGCCAACTACCTTATCCACACGTACCACCAGATAATTATAAGCAAACATGGCTGCAATACCTACTATAAGACCACCTACAGTAGTAATCATCGCCTCGTAGATACCTCCTGACAGCAATGTAATATCAATATTATTTCCGGCATTGGCCATCTCCCAAAAAGCGCGCACCATACCAGTCACTGTTCCTAAAAAACCAAGCATGGGAGCACCACCCGAAACCGTAGCGATGACGGGGAAGCCATTTTCCAATTTTGCCACTTCAATGTTTCCGGCATTCTCTATGGCAGCCTGCACATCGGCGACGGGACGTCCCATACGCGAAATCCCTTTTTCAATCATCCGGGCAGAAGGCGTATTAGTAATACGGCAATAATTGATGGCCGATTTCACCTCTCCGGTACGAATATAATCCCGGATACGTTCCATAAACAAAGGGTCTTCCTTACCAGCCTTGCGAATGTAAGCAAGACGTTCAAAAAAGATATAAAAACACGCAACGGACAGCAGAGCCAGCACAAGCATGATCCATCCGCCTTTTACCGCCATATCCCAAAGGTTCATCTGAGCCTCCCCCGAAACGGGTGTCAATGTGGGGTTACCCCCGGCAAGGGTATCCGCCAAAGCCGCCTGTGCAGCCAATAAAGTGATATTCATCATGAACGAAGACAATTTTTATATTCTTCAATAGTTTGTTTTAATCCCATATAAAGCGCATCGCTTATCAATGCATGACCGATAGACACCTCGTCCAGCCAAGGAATATGCGTATGCATATATTTCAGATTTACCAGACTAAGGTCATGACCTGCATTCAGTCCCATCCCCAGGCTACGTGTCACCTTCGCCGCTTCTATAAAAGGAGCAATGGCCACTTCGGGATTCTGAGGGTACATCGTAGCGTATGGTTCCGTATAAAGTTCCACCCGGTCGGCCCCCGCCTTGGCGGCATATTCTATCATCTCCTTGTCCGTACCGACAAAGATAGAGGTACGAATGCCTGCCTGTCCGAACGTATCCATCAGTTCGGTAAGGAAAGAAAGATTGGCCTTGGTATCCCATCCGGCATTAGACGTAATTTGATCGGGCGCATCGGGCACCAGCGTTACTTGATGAGGTTTCACTTTCAGTACCAGGTCAACGAACTCCGGTGCGGGATACCCTTCAATATTAAACTCTGTGGTAAGTAACGGACGAAGTTCGTACACATCGCTGCGGCGGATATGCCGTTCATCGGGACGAGGATGTACAGTGATACCTTCCGCACCAAACGCCTCACAGTCCAAGGCTACTTTCACCACGTCCGGATTGTTGCCTCCCCGGGCATTACGCAAGGTGGCTACCTTGTTTATATTTACACTTAACTTTGTCATCTTGGCAATATATTATTATCTTTGCAGTTCTGATGTGCAAAGTTAGCAGGTTTTATTAAAACCTGGTCCATTTTGACAAACAAAAGATTTATAAAATTAACTAATGAATATACGCCCAATGAAATTCGCCCTTTTCGGAAACACTTATCAAGCCAAGAAATCGGCTCATGTGGAACGTTTGCTATCCATTCTGTCACAACATAACGCCGAAGTCCATATCTGCCGCGAGTTCTACCAGTTTCTGACGAACGACCTCAAGATAAGCATCCGTCACGCCGGTGTTTTCGATGGAAATAATTTTGAAGCCGACATGATACTAAGTATCGGAGGCGACGGCACTTTCCTGAAAGCTGCCAGCCGTGTGGGTTCACGCAACATTCCCATACTAGGTATCAATACCGGACGATTAGGTTTTCTGGCCGATGTCTCCCCTGAAGAGATGGAGGACACATTTAATGATATCTACAATGGAAACTATCGGATAGAAGACCGCAGCGTATTGCAAGTATCCTGCAAAGAACAAGAACTGAAAGGTTACCCTTTCGGTCTGAATGAGATAGCGGTACTGAAGCGTGACAGTTCTTCTATGATTTCCATCCACACAGCCATCAATGGGGCCTATCTCACCACTTATCAGGCGGACGGATTGGTAATTGCCACTCCTACCGGTTCTACAGCCTATTCGCTGAGCATCGGGGGACCTGTCATCGTGCCACACAGTAATACCATCGCCATCACTCCGGTTGCACCACATAGCCTGAATGTACGCCCCATTGTCATCAACGACGACTGGGAAATCACATTGGATATAGAGAGCCGCAGCCACAATTTCCTGATTGCCATCGACGGACGTAGCGAAACTTGCCGTGAAGGAAGCCGGCTCACTATCCGCAAAGCCGACTATAAAATAAATGTAGTAAAACGAAACAGCCATATCTTTTTCAACACACTCCGCAACAAAATGATGTGGGGAGCCGATGGTAGAGGATGATATTACAATTCATCCTCAAAAATAGTTTAAATAGTGGTTATCAAGGTTATACAAAACCTTTTTATATCTAACAAATTTCTTTTTCAAATACTATGATTATATTTGTGCCACAAATAAAAAATTCAGACCATACAATAGATCAGTAAAAACACAAAAACATTACACGGCATATGAAAGGCACAATACAAAAATGGAAATTCATGATACTTCTGGGTGCATTACTGTTCTTAAGTAACATGACCTTTGCTGAAGACAAAATCAATCATTATACAGAGGGAATCCCTATAGACACAACAGAAGTTTCCATTTCAGACAAAACCAACATCCCCGACCGGCTTTATGTAGATTCTCTGTCATTGAAACGTCACTTTATCCACCGTATCGGCATTGAGGCACGTCCCGGATATATTTTCCCCACCAGTTCCTTTTTCAGAGGAGAAAATCTGAATTGGAAACCCATAGAGAATTCCCTGTCGCTTCACTTGAAATACTCATTCCAATTTCATCCGAACACCTATACCGACCGTATTTACAGAGGAGCCTATCAAGGTATCGGTGTGGCCTACTACAATATGTATGAGAAGCCGCAGTTGGGCAACCCGCTTACTGTCTATTTATTTCAAGGAGCGCGTATCGCCCGTTTCAACCAACGATTGTCGTTAAACTATGAATGGAACTTCGGCGCTTCATTTGGCTGGAAACCATATCACAGTGATTTGAACCCATATAATAAGGTGATAGGTTCAAAAGTAAACGCCTATCTGAATACAAACTTCTATTTCAACTGGATGCTCTCTCCCAAATTTGATTTCACAACAGGTGTGGCAGTGACGCATTTCTCTAACGGTAATACAAAATTCCCGAATGCGGGACTCAATTCCATCGGACTAAAGGTAGGATTGGTCTACAATATTAACAGAAAAGAAGAATGTTTTGCAAAACCTCTATATCAATCACCCGTACCTAAACTTCCCCCGTCATATCAGTTATGACTTGGTATTGTTCGGTTCATGGCGCAGAAAAGGAGTAACTAGTTGGCGAAGGACAAATGGTTGCTTCTCCTGAAGCTTATCCGGTACTTGGATTTAATTTCGCGCCGATGTATAATTTCGGATATAAGTTCCGTGCAGGTATTTCATTGGACGGTGTTTATGACGGCAGTGCGAATGTATATAGTCCGGACGGATACGGTGACGAATTCCTCAAGCCGTCTGCCGGCAAACAACTAGCCCTAGGAGTTTCGGGACGTGCCGAGTACGTAATGCCTTACTTCACAGTTGGAATAGGATTAGGTACAAATGTGATTCATGCAGGCGGAGATTTAAAATCTTTCTACCAGATATTGGCACTAAAGATAGAAGTTACGCGCAGCTCATTCCTTCATATCGGATATAATTTACAGGATTTCCATGATCCTAACTATCTGATGCTGGGATTCGGATTCAGGTTCAATAATAAGTATCCAACTTTTCACAGACGATAGATGCTACGTCTAGTTTGCACAGACACATTCTACAAAATATACTGAAATTATCGGAATATATATATATCAAATAAGTTACATGTTTATTTGATAAATCCTTGATTTTTCACCTCACGGACGATAACAATCACCTGAATATATTATCTCTCACATACTCCTAGTATGACCAGTATATAGGTTCAACACCTTAAATCTGAACAAAGTTGTAAAGATATTATTTTTCCATACAACTATTGATCGGCGTAAAGCAATTACCCCTTTTATATTAAAATTTTGCCCGTTGGCAGGAAATTACTACCTTTGTATCAGATACAATCATATTGTTTACCATTAAAACCGAATCTGTTTATCGCAAGCCTGGACCGTTTTTTGGGAAACTTTCGGCATTTTTACCAGTACAACAATAAAATCAAACAAGATATTCCTATACCAAGAATCTGCAAATCCTGCTACAAGATT
>ENA-OQNF01000076-OQNF01000076.1-human-gut-metagenome-genome-assembly--contig:-NODE-76-length-15721-cov-3.159741_pt1 | contig 15721 bp, 16 predicted proteins | sample MGYA00242628_ERZ504878 | MGnify/ENA primary metagenome ERZ504878 (study PRJEB26092, sample SAMD00036383) | human gut metagenome | host: Homo sapiens | study: EMG produced TPA metagenomics assembly of... | reverse complement strand
GTTCTCTTTCCGAGTACCGTTCTGCCTCTTTGGCGGCTTTTCTTTCTTCTTTATCTTGTTCTATCAGCTGTTTCACTTTGTCTATCAGTTCTTTGCCTCGTATATCTTGCGTGATGACCCGCTTGTCAGGACCTATAAGTATATTGGCAGGAATCCGGGTTATGCCTTGCTGTTTGACAATGGAATTGTCCCAGCCTTTGAAATCGCAAACTTGTTTCCATTGTGTGGTGTCTCTTTGAATGATTTTCTCCATCCATTCCTTTTTGTCCAAGTCAAGGGAGAGGCTGATAATAACAAACTTATTTTTTTTCAATGCCTTTTGTACGGGTACTAAAGAATCTTGTGTGGCAATGCTTTCTTTGTTCCAGCTTGCCCAAAAATCCAAAAGGACATATTTCCCTTTTACGCTGTTCCAGTTGATGGTCTTTCCTTCTCTGTCCGTGCACGAGATGTTGGAAACGTAGCGATGATCTGTCAGTTCTTTTTTCTCACTTAATTTATTCTGGAGATCTATAATATAAGGTGTGTCTTTTATGATACCGCTTAATCCTTTTATCAGTTGATCTATGTGGTTATAGTCAGGAAGCGAGTCCTGTACATAATATTTGTCTATCAGATAGATATTGCTATACGAGTGTGGATTGGTTTTAATTAATGAATCCACAGCAGCCATAACGGCAGTTTTGTTATTTTCTAATGTGTTAAGGTACTGGATATGTTTTGCCAGTTGTGCGTTTTCTCCCTTTCCTTTAACCTCTATCTCTCCGACCATTCCGTTTAGGGTGACACTTTCTCCTTTATCAGCATATATCGGCAAGATTTGTTTTTCTCCTAATAGTAATGAAAAGATAGTAAATGTGTCAGGGGTAATAGTGTAAGTGAATTTGCCTTTTGAGAGGAGTATGGTATCTAGCTTGTAATCGGGCTCTTGATAAAATACTAATATAGTGTCTGAAGGGAGTCCTTTAATGCTTCCTTCTAAGGTGAATGTATTTTTCTTGCCGCAGCCGCTTGCCAGCACAACAAGAGTGAAAAGAAAGAATAGTAATTTTTTCATTTCAAGATATTTTTTGCGAAAATACGCATTTTGTGGCTAAAGGCAGGTATAAATGAAGGTTATTTTACATAAAAAAGCCGGAAGCTTCATCACGAAGCCTCCGGTTACAGTAATAATCATCTAAAAACTAGACAAGATGATATCTAGTTATATTATTTGATAGCGTCGGCGTATTTAGCGAACTCGCGATCGTTAGCAGCTTTTTCAGCCATTGAAGGATCTTTTGCGATTGCGCTCTTGATGCTGCTGCTTACCAATGAAGCATTGTTTGTGCGAGCACCAACGATAGCCATCAAGTAGTCAGTCATTGCATCCGGATTCTTGATTGCAGACAAGGTCGCTTTTGCTTTGTTATAGTCTTTAGCCAAAATCTGAGCTTGAGCGGCACTGTTAGTCTTAGCGTCACCGAATGAGTTGACAGCTCTGTCATACTGGCCTTGTTTGATATACAAGTTACCCAAAGCTTCACCGGCAGCATTAGCACCTGTAGCTTTGCCTAAGTAAGTTTCAGCAGCTGCAACATTGCCCTTAACCAATTCGCAAAGACCAAGGTTAGCGTTTACTTCAGGAGCGCTAGCGTTCTTAGAAGCAGCTTGTTTGAAGTAGTTTTCTGCTTTAGCAGCATCACCGGCAGCGAATGCCAATTCACCCAGGTTGTTATAAGCACGGAAATCGTTCGGATAAAGTTGAGTTGTCTTGTGAAGATAGCTTCTTTGCGGGCGTTGTCGTTAGTCAGTGTAGCAGCGTACAATAATTCTTCTACACTCAATACTTTAGGATCAGAGTTGAATGCTTCGTTGATTTCATCATCGCTACGACCGATGATGTCATAGTTGGCAGTTAAACGGGCACGACGTAACTGAGGCAGGATTTCGTCAGCCAAAGTTTTGTATACAGAAGAAATATTCTTGATTTCAGCTTCTCTTTGTTCAGGATCATTGTACATAGAAAGAACACGCAAGATCAAATCTTTATCCTGCAAGTTTGATTTGGATACCAGTTCTTGGAAACCTTCCCAATCTTGTGCAGTGTATTTTGCATCCAGGTTAGTATCAATCTTGCCTTTCTTCAACTGGCGTTCCATATATTTTTCTGTGTTTGCTTCACGGTTTTCAGCCAAACCGGTGTTCAGTTTCACACCACCATCAGGTGAAGCGTATGCAGAAATTTCAATGTTATTCAGTTTGTAGTTCTTGGTGTCAGCATTAACTTCAGCCACTTTCTTATGGAATTCTTTGATATCGTCAGAATTCAATTCGCTGTTGCGCAAGTTAGCTTGCTGGATCAAGAACATGATGTTAGCAGTTTGAGCATCTTTAATAATGCGTTGGAAAGCATCGTTAGCGTATGATGCGTTAGAGCTGGCAGCAGTAGGCAGTTCAGAAGTCGCGATAACGCCATCAGCGATTTTCACAGAAGGAATAGTGTATGATTTCTTTCCTTTTGTAATCTTGAAATCAAGATAAAGTTCAGAGTTTGCCATTTCGGGAACATAGTCGAAAGAAGCTTTCATCGTATAGCTACCACCTGCTTTGTAAGCGATAGTCTGATTGTTTCCTTCTACTTTTTCTCCTTGGAATACAGCAGGCTGGCCTTTAGCTTCGCCACCTTTCCATCTCAGAACAGGGGTAACTTCAACAGTTGCGTTCTTCTTGAAATACTTCTCGGGGAATTTACCATTAATTGTCACAGGCACTTTACCACCGATTGCTTCAAGCACTTCAGGGTTAGTTGTGAAATAGTCAGAAGACAATTCTCCCATCTTGCCGCATGATGACAGGGCAAGGACCAATAAAGCCACTAAGGGCAAATACAACTTTTTAATCATAGTTACTTTATTAATTTAACGTTTGTAATGTAAAATTCGCTATAGTACGTTTTTGTGCGTCTCTTTGGGGACAAAGATAGGAAAAACTCTATTATGTGCTAGCTTCTTAGCCTGCTTTTTTTTCAATTTATCTTAAAATATTTTAGAATATAGAACCTTTATTTACCTTTTTCTCTGAATTTGATGTTACGGGGGTGGTGTTCTATGATTTCACTGCGTAACATATTGCGGTCTATGTGTGTATAAATTTCTGTGGTCCCGATACTTTCGTGTCCAAGCATACACTGTATGGCACGCAAGTTGGCGCCTCCTTCCAGCAAGTGTGTCGCAAAAGAATGGCGGAAGGTATGAGGACTGATTTTTTTTTTCAAACCGATGCGCTCTGCCAGTTCCTTGATGATATGGAAAACCATGATGCGGGAGATGTTCTTCCCGAAATTGCTGATGAAGACAAAATCTTCAAATCCCGGCTTTATTTTCATCAGGTTACGGTCGGTGAAGTAGAGCCTGATTTCCTTGATGGCACGCGGTGAAATAGGGACCAGCCGCTGTTTGCTTCCTTTCCCTTCCACCTTGATGAAGCCTTCTTCAAAATAAAGTTCGGATAATTTCAGATTACAGAGTTCGGAAACACGTAGTCCGCAACTGTAAAGTGTTTCCAATATGGCTCTGTTGCGTTGACCTTCTTTGGTTCCGCGGTCTATGCTGCCTATCAATAAGTCTATTTCTTCCACCGTCATTACTTCGGGCAGTTTGAAACCTGTCTGGGGGGATTCCAGTAATTCTGTTGGGTCGGATTCCAGATAATCTTCCATAATGAGGAAACGGTAGAAAGAGCGGATGCCTGACAAGATGCGTGCCTGCGAACGGGGGTGGATGCCGATATCATGTAATCCGGCTGAGAAATCTTCCAGATTTTCAAGCCGGACATCCAGAATGTTGATATTTTCTAATGTAAGATAAGCCAGTAACTTGTCCAGGTCAGTAAGATAAGCATCTACCGTATTGTCAGATAACGATTTCTCCAACTTTAAATATTGCCTGTATTTCACCAATATCTTGTCTGTTTTCTCGGTTCTTTTCATTTCTTTTTTCTACCTTTGTACCCAAATTCCCTGCAAAGGTAGAAAAAGTTCAGATATAGTATAAATATGAAAATACAAATTATTAATGGACCTAATATCAATTTATTAGGCAAACGGGAACCTTCCATTTATGGTGCTGTTTCATTTGAAGACTATCTGGTGGAATTGCGCCGTACTTATCCGGACATTGAAATAGCGTATTATCAGTCGAATGTGGAAGGTGAGATGATCAATAAAATACACGAAGTGGGTTTTGATTATGACGGCATCGTCTTGAATGCAGGGGCTTATACGCATACTTCCATTGCTTTACAGGATGCTATCCGCGCCGTGACAGCTCCTGTGATTGAGGTGCACATCTCAAATGTACATACCCGTGAGGAGTTTCGCCATAAGTCGATGATTTCTTGCGCTTGTGTGGGAGTAATTTGTGGGTTCGGGCTTCATTCATATCGTTTGGCGATTGAGGCTTTGTTGATGAGAAAATAAAAGTTTAGGTATAATATAAGGTGATAAGATTATGATGTTGAAACAAACAAAAATCGTAGCGTCCATCTCAGATCAGCGTTGCGAGGTAGAGTTTATAAGAGATCTTTTCAAGGCTGGTATGAATGTGGTCCGTATGAATACGGCTCACGCTTCACGTGAAGGTTTTGAAAAATTGATAACCAATGTACGTGAGGTTTCCAACCGTATTGCCATATTGATGGACACAAAAGGTCCCGAAGTGCGTACTACTGCTATTGCAGGCGGCGAGCCTATTCCTTATCAGATTGGTGACAAAGTAAAGATTGTAGGCAATCCAGCACAAGAAACGACCCGTGAATGTATTGCTGTATCTTATCCCGGTTTTGTGCATGATCTTCAGGTGGATGGCGATATTCTGATTGATGATGGTGATCTGGAGCTGCGCGTGATTGAGAAGACAGACGAGTATTTGTTGTGCGAGGTGCAGAATGAAGCTACTTTGGGTAACCGTAAGAGTGTGAATGTACCGGGCGTGCGCATCAATCTCCCTTCTTTGACAGAAAAGGACCGTAACAATATACTGTATGCTATTGAAAAGGACATTGATTTCATAGCACATTCGTTTGTTCGTAATAAGCAAGATGTGCTGGATATCCGCCAGATACTGGATGCATACGGCAGCGACATTAAGATTATCGCCAAGATCGAGAATCAGGAAGGAGTGGACAATATTGATGAAATATTGGAAGTGGCCGACGGAGTCATGGTGGCTCGTGGTGACTTGGGCATTGAAGTTCCTCAGGAACGAATCCCCGGCATTCAGCGTTTGTTGATAAAAAAATGTATTCTGGCAAAGAAACCGGTGATTGTTGCTACCCAGATGTTGCATACCATGATTAATAATCCGCGTCCTACCCGTGCTGAAGTGACCGATATTGCCAATGCTATTTACTACCGCACGGATGCATTGATGCTGAGTGGAGAAACGGCATACGGCAAGTATCCGGTGGAAGCCGTGAAGACGATGGCCAAGATTGCAGCGCAGGCTGAGAAAGATAAACTGGCCGAGAATGACATCCGTATTCCTTTGGATGAAAACTCCAATGACGTAACTGCTTTCCTGGCAAAACAGGCAGTAAAGGCTACCAGCAAACTGAATATCCGCGCCATTATTACCGACAGTTTCAGCGGGCGTACCGCACGTAATATTGCTGCTTTCCGTGGCAAATATCCTGTATTGGCCATCTGTTATAAAGAAAAAACGATGCGTCATCTGGCTTTGTCATATGGGGTGGAGGCTATCTATATGCCCGAAAAGGCTAACGGACAGGCATATTATTTCGCTGCTTTGCGTAAATTGCTGGATGATGGCGTTTTGAGTGAAAGCGACATGGTGGCCTATCTGAGCAGCGGTAAGCAAGGTACTCAGACTTCTTTCCTTGAAATCAATGTAGTGGGAGATGTGTTGAAGTATGCTATGGACTATGTGCTGCCCAACCGCAACCGTTACCTATAAAAATAGAAGATAGGAATGAAAGAAACGGACGCTATTGACGAATATATCCTTCAGCACATTGACGAAGAAAGTGATTACCTGAAGGCACTTTATCGCGATACGCACGTCAAGCTTTTACGTCCCCGTATGGCTTCCGGCCACTTGCAGGGACGTATGCTGAAAATGTTTGTGCAAATGATACGCCCCCGTCAGGTGTTGGAAATCGGGACTTACAGTGGCTACTCCGCACTTTGCCTGGCCGAAGGGTTGGAAGAGGGGGCCATGTTGCACACATTTGAGATAAACGATGAGCAGGAGGACTTTACACGTCCCTGGCTGGAAGGTTCGCCTTACGCCGGCAAGATTAAATTTTATATAGGTGATGCGCTGAAGTTGCTGCCTGGCATGAACATTACCTTTGATTTAGCGTTTGTAGACGGTGATAAGCGGAAGTATATTGAATATTACGAAATGGTACTGGAGAAATTATCACCCGGCGGATATATCATTGCCGACAACACATTGTGGGACGGACATGTCTTGGAGGAACCGCATCATACAGATCTTCAGACTATTGGAATAAAGAAATTTAATGATTTGGTAGCTGCCGACAAACGGGTTGAAAAGGTGATTCTTCCCTTGCGCGACGGGCTGACAATCATAAGAAAATGTTGAATAATGTGCTCATAGCTTGCGCTATGAACCGTATGGCATATTAGCAAATTAGCAAATAATTATTAATTATGGAAACGACCAGACAAAATAAGATTTCTCGTTTGATCCAAAAGGAGTTGAGTGAGATTTTCCTGCTTCAGACTAAGTCCATGAATGGTGTTTTGGTGTCGGTAAGTGCTGTCCGCATCAGTCCCGATATGAGTATTGCACGCGTCTATCTCAGCGTGTTCCCTTCTGAGAGGAGCCAGGAAATAGTAAAGAATATCAATGATAATATGAAATCCATCCGTTATGAATTAGGAACACGGGTACGCCATCAGTTGCGCATCATTCCCGAGTTGAAATTCTTTGTGGATGATTCATTGGATTATGCCGAACGTATAGACGAACTGTTGAAAAAGTAGAACCGGACGGTGAATTTTCCCTTTTATATAGCGAAGCGTTATCTTTTTTCCAAGAAGTCGCACAATGCCATTAATGTTATTTCAGCCATTTCCGTCTGCGGAGTGGCTTTGGCTACATTGGCATTGGTATGCACTTTGTCTGTTTTTAACGGCTTCCAGGATCTGGTAGCTACTTTCTTTACGGCTTTTGACCCGGAGCTGAAAATTACGGCTGTCACCGGAAAGGTTTTTGACGGACAAGAAGCGCGTATAGAAGCTTTGCGCCGGATGCCGGAGATCGCTGTTTTTTCTGAGTCTTTGGAAGAGAATGCGATGGTTCAGTATAAAGATCGTCAGACCATGGCGGTGATTTAAAGGAAATTGAAGATAATTTCGAGGATCTGACCGCTATTGACAGTATCCTTTTCGCCGGGGGCAATTCGTGTTGCATGATGAAGTGGTAGATTATGCCATTCCCGGCATAGAATTGGTTTCTATCTTGGGAACGGGTATCAAATTCCTCGATCCGCTAGAGATTTATGCTCCCAAACGGGGAGTTAAAGTCAATATGGCCAATCCTGCTTCCAGCTTTAACTCTGCCGATTTATATTCCAGCGGCCTTGTTTTTGCGGTGAACCAACAGAAGTATGACTCTTCTTACATTTTTGACTTCCCTCCAATTTGCCCGTAGGTTGTTTCAGTATGACACAGAAGTGAGTTCGGTAGAATTGAAATTGAAGCCGGATGTAGATGCAGGGAGTGTAAAATCGAAGATACAGAAAATATTGGGAGATGACTTCCGGGTGCAGGACCGGTATGAGCAGCAAGCGGATACTTTCCGCATTATGGAGATAGAGAAGCTGATCTCTTATATTTTCCTTACCTTTATCCTGATGATAGCCTGCTTTAATGTGATAGGCTCATTGTCCATGCTGATTATAGATAAGAAGGCAGATGTAGTGACATTGCGCAATTTAGGGGCCAGCGACAAGTTGATTACGCGTATCTTTCTGTTCGAGGGGCGTATGATTTCATTGATGGGTGCGGTTATCGGAGTGGCACTGGGCTTGATCCTTTGTTTTATCCAGCAGGAATTCGGATTGCTTTCGCTGGGAGGTGGTAACTCCGGTGGCAATTTTGTGGTGGATGCCTATCCGGTCAGTGTCCATGCATGGGATATTGTTATAGTTTTTGTCACTGTGCTGGTGGTGGGCTTTCTTTCTGTGTGGTATCCCGTGCGTTATCTCAGCCGCAGGCTGCTGGGCAGGTAATTTATTTATTATTGTTGATACGGCTGATGTTTGTTGGTTTGCACGGTACGATTTGGCTGCTTTCTTTGGTTTTACTCTTTTCGTCTTTTGGCCTTATGGCTTTATCTGGTTAAGTCTTTTCTTCTTTGTGGTTAACCCTATTTTGTTTTATGGTTAAGCTCTTTTTTATGGTTGTGTACTATAGTCTCTTCCGGTGGTTTGTACAGTCTGATATAGTGGACTGTATAAACTCTTGCAGTAGACTGTACAGTCCACTGCCGGAGTCTGTAGTAGTTAACTGTATGATAAGGGTTAGCTATAAGGAAAAACGACCTTAATCGTCGGAGTAATAGGGCTTGGTACAAGCTTCCTTCCCGGGGGGCAAATCTTCTACTTTCGGGGTCCTCAAATCAGTTCATAACTGCTGATCTGGATTGGCATATCCAGATTGTGCAATACCTTCTCTAGCAGAATTCCTTCTCGGTTATCATATTCATATCCGAAAGTGGCGCGGATGCCTTGCAGGATGAACTGTGTGGCGCGGTCCAAGGCGATAGGCAGGCTGTCTCCCTGCATCAGTGAGCCGGTTATCACACTGGTAAATGTATCACCTGTGCCGGGGTAATGAGCAGGCAGGTAGGGGCAAGTAACTTTCCAATAACGGTCTCCTTGCCTGTCGTATGCATATACGGAAGTCTTGTGCGAGTCATCTTGTACGGGTACGCTGGTGATAATGACGATACCGGGACCGTGTTCTGATATTTCGTGCAGATAGTTTTTCAGTTCCGCGTCCGTATTCTCTGCTTTATAAGGTTTGTCAAGCAGATAAAAGAGTTCGGTCATATTAGGTGTGATAACATCGGCTTTCCGGATGAGATGGCGCATCTCCATAATCATTTGTTCATCGAAGTTGGCATATAATTTCCCGTTATCTCCCAAAAACAGGATCTATCATAACCAGACTGTCAGGTTGTCGGAAATCATCAATAAACCGGGATACGATTTGTATTTGCTGGGGAGAGCCCAAATAGCCTGTATAGATAGCGTCAAACTGTATCTTCAGTTGCTTCCATTCGTTGATAATCTTGGGCATCTCGTCCGTGAGGTCCAAGAAGGAGAAGTGCGGGTATTGGGTGTGGCTGGATAATACGGCTGTGGGCAGAGGGCAGACTTGAAAGCCCATGGATGAGAGGATAGGGATAACGACGGTGAGAGATACTCGTCCTGCACCGGATAAATCGTGTACCGCAGCTATCTTCTTTACTTTATTTGTATACATATCTTCATGAATTAAGCGTTATGGATGGTATATATAACAGGTAAACCGGAAGAAAGTTATTCCAATGCTATGCTTTCTACTTTTATGTCCTGCCGACCTAAGAAGATGGAAGCGGATTCCTCGAACTTGTTTTCACTTTCGGTGGTAAGGAAGCGGCATTTTCCTCCTTTTTCGCAACGTGCGTCCATTTCAGGATGGCGATTCAAATAGTCCTGCAGACTTCGGGCTACATATTCTCCTTGTGCGATGATGCGGATATGTCCGGGAGTAAACTGTCTTATTTTATCAAGCAGTAACGGATAATGGGTACATCCCAGTATGATGGTGTCAATCATCGGGTCTTTATCCAGCAGCCGGTTGATATGTTGTTTGACGAAATAGTCGGCTCCTTCCGATTGATATTCATTATCTCTACTAAGGAAACCCACATGGGACAGGCTTCTCCTGTTACCACAATGTCGGGAGATAATTTATGTATTTCCAAAAAGATAGGATTCGGATTTGATGGTACCGGCTGTGGCCAGTATGCCTACGTGCCGGCTTCGGGTGATTTCTCCTATACATTCTGCTGTAGGCCGGATGACCCCGAGTACTCTGCGGGTAGCGTCTATTACCGGAAGATTGATCTGCTGGATGGTGCGTAAGGCTTTTGCCGATGCTGTGTTGCATGCCAATATCACCAAAGGGCATCCTAGTTCGAACAGTTTGCTTACGGCTTGCAAGGTAAATTCGTAAACAACTTCAAAGGAGCGCGGTCCGTATGGACAGCGTGCGCTGTCTCCCAAATAGATATAATCATATTCAGGCATCAGTCCGCGTATTTTGTCCAGAATGGTTAGACCACCGTAGCCGGAGTCGAATACACCGATAGGGCCGGTTGAAGGGGGGAGAGATGGGATCATGGCAGTATAGCTATATAATACAGGCACGGATTACACGGATGTTCACGGTTTCGAAACCTATGAAATCTGTGTAATCCGTGCCTGTAAAGGTCTTTAACTTAATTATTTGATTCCTACTTTAGCTTTGACAGCAGCAGTTACATCTGTGGACTGCGCTTCATTTACGTAGGGAATTTCTGTTCTGTTCAAATCAAAGATATAAGTATATCCACCTTCCTGGCCTACTGCTTTGATGGCATCCTCAATTTTTTTGTAGATAGGTTCCATCATATCAGCGTATGATTTCTGCAATTGCTGTTGTGCGTCTTGTTGGAACTGCATTCCTTTTTCCTGTAATTCCTGCAATTCTTTCTGGCGTCTTTCCTGAATGTTCTTAGGAAGGTTGGCTTGTTCCTGTTGGTATTCAGTATATTTTTTGGTCAGTTCATCAGTCGCACGTTTCATTTCATCCTCATATTGTTTCTGCATAGCTTGGATGTCAGTCTGAGCCTTTGTAAATTCCGGCATGACAGTAAGTACATCTGCAGATTTAAGATGCCCGAATTTCTGAGCAAATACACTCATCGGAACGATGAGTAAAAGTAGTAAAGCAATTTTTTTCAACATAGTTCTATTTTTTATTAGTTATTGCAAATTTGGATTATCGGTTGCAAATGTAGGAAATTAATTTGAATATCCTAATCTTGAGAGCACTTCATTGCTGATATCAATGCTTGGAGACGCGAAAATAATACTTTGGGCAGAGCCTCTGTCTACTACTGCCGCATATCCTTTTTGCTCTGAAATCTGTTTTACCGCTTCATAGATTTTATCTTGAATAGGTGCGATTAATGCTTCTTGTTTTTTGGCCATTTCTCCTTCAGGACCGAAATATTTCTTTCTCAGTTCGGCTGCTTCCTTTTCTTTTTGCCACAATTGCTTCTTCTCTTTGCGTTTTCTGTGCGGCCGACAGGGAAGCCGAGGCTTTCTGGTATTCTTTATAAAGTGTTTCCGCTTCTTTTGCTTTCGCCTCCACCTCACTTTGATATTGTTGTGAAGCTTGATTCAGTTGGGTATTCGCCTGTTCGTATGCAGGAATATTCTTCAGGATATATTCCATATCAATCAAGGCAAACTTTTGAGCGCTGGCTGTGAATACACAAGCCACAAACAATAGAGATAATAGGATAGCCTTTTTCATAATCACTTTGTTTTTAGTTATTAAAACTCTTGTCCTAGGATAAAGTGGAACTGGCTTCCACTATAACGGCTGGAGCCGTTAATCTTGTCGAAACCATATGCCCAGTCAATACCCATCATACCAATCATCGGCAGGAAGATACGGACACCGACACCTGCCGAGCGTTTCAACTGGAACGGATTGAACTTGCTTACATCTGTCCATGCGTTACCTCCTTCGATGAAGCCTAGCGCATAGATACTGGTCGAATTCTCCAGCATCAACGGGTATCTTAATTCTGCACCTAAACGTACGTAAGCGTAGCCTTCACTACCATAAGGGGTCAATGAACCGTTTTCGTAACCACGCAGTGCAATGGTTTCGGAAGCGTAGCTGGTGCTATAGCCTGTCATACCGTCACCACCCATGTAGAATGTTTCAAAAGGTGATTTTTGTATTTGTTATAGTGACCCAGCAAGCCGAATTCTGCGCGTGTCATAATAACCGGACATTTCTGACCTCCTGTAAGGGCGGTATAGGTCTTTGATTTGAATTTCCATTTATGGTATTCAATCCAGTTGAACATGCTTGCCGCTTCATCATAATCATCTTTACCGTATACCGAGTAGTCCTTGTTACTGAACAATGAGTATGGAGGAGTCAACTGTACGGAAGCCGAGAATTCAGAACCGCGACGCGGGAAAATCGGGTTGTCCGTAGAGTTACGTGCCAGAGTTAGATTCAAACTCAAGTTGTTGCAATTACCGGTTGACATATACTCTCCGTTGTTCAACTTGATATACAGGTAGCTCCAGTCTTTCAATATAAATCGTTGGTAAGAGAGTTCGGCTGACAGGGTAAAGTAGTCATCCGGCCACCTCAAACGCTTACCCCAACCGATGGATGCTCCATACATCTGGATAGATTTGTCGGGGTCATAATAAGACTCGTAGTTGTTATATCCACCATAATAATTACCATAACCGCTGTAATAATTATAGTAATTATTCATATAAGCTGAGTTATAGTAGTTACTGCTGATATCTGTCTGTATGGAGTAGAAAGCCGAAACAGAGAATGAATTCGGACGTTTCCCGCCAAACCACGGGTCAAAGAACGATACACTATATGACTGGTAGTAACTACCGTTGGTCTGTCCGCTGATGGTCAATGTCTGCCCATCACCTTGTGGCAGGAATCCTCGGTAGTTATCACTCTTATGGAACAAGTTTGCCATAGAGAAGTTCGTGAACTTCAAACTTAATTTACCGATAACACCGGTCTGTCCCCAACCTGCCGAGAACTCTACCTGGTCATTTGCTTTAGACTCCAGATTCCAGTTGATGTCTACTGTACCATTGGTAGGATCCGGTTGAACATCCGGCTGGATATTTTCAGGGTTGAAATGTCCCATTTGGGCTATCTCACGATAGGAACGTTCCAATGCTTCTTTGCTGAACAGATCTCCCGGTTTGGTTCTTAACTCACGGCGTACCACGTTTTCATACAAACGGTCGTTACCGTTGATGCGCACTTTGCTGATAGAGGCCTGAGGACCTTCCTGAATACGCATTTCCAAGTCAATGGAGTCACCGTCTATGTTTACTTCTACCGGGTCAAGGTTGTAGAATACGTATCCTTTATTATAGTAGTAGTTACCGATAGCGTCTTCATCACCGGTTAGACGCTCGGTCATTAATTTCTGGTTATAAACATCTCCTTTTTTCATACGGAGTTGCTCGTTCAGCCAGTCCGAAGCATAAATGGTGTTACCTACCCATGTCACGTTGCGCAGATAGTATTTGTCACCTTCTTCTATTTTCATATACACATCGACGGTACGGTCATCGTATGGAGAAATGCTGTCCACAACAATTTGTGCGTCGCGGTAACCTAATTCGTTGTATTTGTCGATGATATGCTGTTTGTCTTCTTCGTATTTCTCTTCAATGAACTTTTTGGTACGGAAGAGGTTGACAAGTTTGTTTTTCTCATTCGTCTTCTTCATGACACGCTTTAACTTCTTGTCACTCAACACAGTGTTGCCGTCAATGGTGATCTTGTGGACTTTCACCTTTTCTTTCTTGTCAATCATTACATCAACATCCACTTGGTCTTTATTGTCAGCCAAATCACGCTCTACAATAGTCACTTCGGCGTTTTTAAAACCTTTTTCATCGAAATGTTTCTTGATTAATATTTTAGCACGGTCTATCAAGTTGGGAGTAATCTGGCTTCCTTTTACCAAACCTAGTTTGGCTTCCAAATCTTCACGCTCGCTTTTCTTTACGCCGTGGTAACGAATGTCGGCAATACGTGGACGTTGAGCCAGGATGATTTTTAAATAGATCTTGTCTCCAACAATTTTTTCAGCTATGATTTGTACATCAGAGAACAGTCCGTGTCGCCAATAACGTTTTACAGCTGTGGTAATGTCATCTCCCGGAACAACAATGGTCTGTCCTACCGATAGTCCTGAAAGTCCGATCAATACATAATCTTCATAGTTTTTTACGCCTTCTACTTTGATTCCGCCGATTTCATACTTCTTGGGCGTTCCGGAATAAAGTATGACTGGATTGTCGTTTTCTTCTACGTTTGCTTCTTGGGCGTAACTGCCTGTTGAAAAGCAAAATAGGCATGTAAGCGTTAATAGTATAAGTGAAATACGATATAGCATTTTATCTAACTTTATATTTGTTCACTGGTTTTGCCGAAACGGCGTTCTCTTTTCTGATAATCATAAATGGCTTTGCAAAATTCTTCTTCGCGGAAATCCGGCCAGAACGTTTCACAAAAATATAGTTCGGAATAAGCACATTGCCAAAGCAGATAGTTGCTAAGGCGGATTTCTCCTCCGGTACGTATAAGCAAATCTGGATCGGGCATATAGTTTGTACTTAAATGCGCACTTATCAAATTGTCATCGATGTCGTCAATGGCTAGTTTGTTGTTTTGAATCTTGATCGTTATTTGTCTTACCGCTTCTGTTATTTCCCATTTGGAAGAGTAGCTTAAAGCAAGTGTCAGACACATGCCGGTATTGATTGAGGTGTGTTCAATACATTGGTTCAATCGTTCCAGAACTTCTACCGGTAACTTTGCCGTATCACCGATAATGCGAAAACTGATGTTGTTTTTCATGAAAGTTTCTTCTTCAATGGAGTCCATCAGAAGACTCATCAGAGCAGCGACTTCATCTACCGGGCGATTCCAGTTTTCGGTAGAGAAAGTATATAGTGTCAAGTATTTGACTCCCAGTCTAGCCGCTTCTTCTGCTATGATGTGTACAGTTTCTGCACCGGCTTGATGTCCGAAGCTACGTGCCTGTCCACGTTGTTTAGCCCATCTTCCATTTCCATCCATTATAATGGCTACATGGGCAGGTATACGGCTTTTGTCTATTTGCTCTCTATATGGCATGTCGCAATCTATTTTATATGACTCTCTTTGACTTTATTCCTTGGAATCGAATCCCAACTTATTGATTCTTCCCCTCCATACTTCTCCACTTCGGCTCCATATAATCCACAAAAAGTTATTTTTGTCTATAACATAAGAATAGTTGCCGTCTGCCTGATGGTATAGATCGGGGAATTCTGTTGGGAAAAATACATATCTAGAAACAGGTTTCCATGTAACGCCTTGATCTGTTGATTCATAGAATTGGCTGAAGGCGGGAATGTCCTTACCGAAACTTTTGCCCGGACCACCGAAAGCGTATAATTGGTCGTTGTAATGAATCATGGCTATATTAGCCAGCTTGGGACAATAAAAACTATCGTATGCGGCTGTAGGATAATCTGCCCAACTGTCTTCTGTGGTCAGTCTGGTCCATACAGTAGAGGTCGTGTCGGTAGCAATGGGATTTTCCCCCATTAGTACCATACGGTCTATGGATTTATTGGTTACCAACGGGTAAGCTGTGTATGATATCTGATTTTTCGGGAAATTGGCCGGAACCTCTCCATTAGTATCCCACGCCATAGCATCCGTACTTTCCATAAAATGATTGTTGGTGTCTATGGCGTACAATTTGCGGTTATATTCTGAATGAACGCCGGCAATCAGCTTCTCGAATTTGGTGTTAGTGCCAATCTTGCTCCAGCTTTTTCCATCAGAGGAACAGTACAGGTCATT
>ENA-OQNF01000073-OQNF01000073.1-human-gut-metagenome-genome-assembly--contig:-NODE-73-length-16169-cov-2.203341_pt1 | contig 16169 bp, 17 predicted proteins | sample MGYA00242628_ERZ504878 | MGnify/ENA primary metagenome ERZ504878 (study PRJEB26092, sample SAMD00036383) | human gut metagenome | host: Homo sapiens | study: EMG produced TPA metagenomics assembly of... | reverse complement strand
AGTGGCGTGCAGTTTTAGAAGCGATCGGTTACGATTATATGAGTGTGACAGATATTTATAAAAAAGCAGGCGTGCCACTTGAATTTATGACGATCACAGAAGGTGGAAGCAATTCAGAAGTCTGGAATCAGATCAAAGCAGACATGTTAGGATGTAAGAGTGCCACATTAGAAAATGCACAAGGAGCAGTTCTTACAGATGCAGTGATCGCAGCATATGCGGTAGGAGATCTGGAAGATCCAAGTCAGGTATTTGAAAAAACAAGAAAGATCAAGAAAATTTATGAACCTGATCCAATAAGAACAAAATACTATCGCAGTATTTATGAACAACAAAGAAAACTAATTAAAGACGATATGGCAGCAGTTTTTGAGACTTTACACCAGATCAGTAAGATTCAAGAACAAAGCAATGATTAAAAAAATGAAAAGGCTTCTTTACAAGAGGCCTTTTTTTCTTGTACAATAAAAGATAAAGTATATAAAAATAAGTTATAAGCAACTAACTTTGTAGATGATTTTTGAACAATTAGATTTCAAGGAGGAAAAAGTCATGGATAACGAAAAGATTGAAAAATTACAACAGATGATCGATGAAAGTAATCATATCGTATTCTTTGGTGGCGCAGGTGTTTCAACAGAGAGTCATATTTCAGACTTTCGAAGCACGGATGGTTTGTATCACCAGACTTATAAATATCCACCCGAGGTTATGGTAAGCCATACATTTTATACACAGCATACGGAAGAATTTTATGATTTTTATAAGAATAAGATGATCTTCTTGGATGCAAAACCGAATAAGGCACATTTAAAACTGGCAGAAATGGAACAGGCGGGAAAACTGTCTGCGATCGTTACGCAAAATATCGACGGGCTTCATCAGGCAGCAGGAAGTAAAAATGTCTTTGAACTGCACGGCAGTGTTCACAGAAACTATTGCCAGAAATGCGGCAAGTTCTTCGATGTGAATTATGTCGTGAATGCCAAAGGAGTCCCATATTGTGATGAATGTGGGGGAATCATCAAACCAGATGTTGTATTATATGAAGAAGGTTTAGATTCTCAGACGATCAACGGAGCAGTCAGAGCCATTTCCAAGGCAGATATGCTGATCATTGGAGGAACATCACTGGTTGTCTATCCAGCCGCTGGAATGATCGATTATTTTAAAGGAAAATATCTTGTAGTACTAAATCGTGATGCGACAAGCAGAGACAAACAGGCAGATCTGTGCATTACAGACCCAATTGGAGAAGTACTGGGAAGAATCAGGGTATAAAGATGAAGAAAAAAGATAATAATCTTGATCGCAGCAGTACTGGCAATTTCACTGATCAGTTTGGCAGCAATCAAGATGACACAAAAAGACGGAAAAGAAGTGATCGTGACAGTTGACGGAAAAGAAGTGTACAAAACATCCATCAAGAAAGATCAGATCTATCAAATTCCAGAGGAAAATGGCACGAACGTCATGCAGATCAAAGATGGAAAAGTTACAATGAAAAAAGCAGACTGTAAAGACCAGATCTGTGCAGACCATAAAGCAATCGAGAAATCAGGAGAAACGATCGTATGTCTGCCGCATAAAGTAGTGATCGAGATCCGGTCAGAAGATGGCAAAGAACAGGAATTAGACGGGGTAACACAATAAACATCAGATGAGATAGAAAACAACAGGAGAATAAAATATATGTCAACAAAAAGATTAGCGACAGATGCGATGTTTTTAACATTGGCACTTGTTGTATCCTATATAGAAGTATTGATTCCGGTACCAGTTGGAATTCCCGGAGTGAAATTAGGACTTGCCAATGGAGTGATCATGGTTTTGTTATTCTTTACAACATGGACAAGAACACTTGAGATCTCAGTGATCCGAGTTGTACTGGCAGGATTCTTGTTTGGAAATCCAATGACGATCGCTTACAGTCTGGCAGGAGGGATCTTAAGTCTGGTCATCATGGGACTTCTAAAGAAGATCGAAGGATTCTCACCCATTGGAATCAGCGTTGGAGGCGGAGTAGCGCATAATATCGGGCAGCTCAGTGTTGCTGTTTTCTTAATGGAGAATACAAAGATTTATTATTATGCACCAGTATTACTGATTACAGGAACGATCGCAGGGATCATCATCGGAGTGTTAAGTGGAGTGCTAGTTAAGAAGATCCCGCCACAACTATTTCGATAAAAGATTTGAAATTTCTACAAAATCGTGGTACTACTATATGTATACACTTTCTAACAGGCAATGATTTTGAAGAAAGGAGTCACAATTGAGAACAAAATTAAATGAGATCATAAAGAATGGACATATTGGTATGATTGCAGTATTTTTATAGTTTATATGATCACATTTTCCTACATTGAAGATCGAGATGTGCATCATTACATCATACATACAACGATAGATGATCAGATACCATTCTGTGAATATTTCATCGTACCATATCTATTATGGTTCTTATTTGTAGCAGTTACAGTTTTTTATTTTATGTTTTTTAATAAGAATCAATGGAAAGAATATTATCAGCTGATCATAACACTTGGAACAGGCATGACCCTGTTTTTGATCATCTCATTAGTATTTCCGAATGGACAGGATCTAAGACCAGTTCTTACTGGAGACGGCATTTTTATCAAAGCAGTACAGATGATCTATCACACGGATACTCCGACGAATGTACTTCCAAGTATCCATGTATTTAACTCTCTGGCATGCTGCGTTGCGATTTTGAAGAATCAGAGAAAATATAAGAAAAGCACCGATACAGCATGTGTTGTCTTAACGATATTAATTATCATGTCGACGATGTTCTTAAAACAACACAGTGTGGTGGACGTAGTGCTCGCAGCCCTGATGTATACTGGATGTTACAGGATCATCTATGGGAATGAATTATGGTCACAGAATGCATTTCGCACGTCTATTTTTCAGCGATCATTCGTGAACCACGCTTGACACGACCAAGAAAGATTTGCTATAAATACCAGAGAGAAATCGCAGAAATTGGAGTAGAGAAGAATGAGAAAAAAGATTTGGATGATCCTGGTATGCATCATATCCATAAGTTTTTGCATGGTAGGATGTACTGGCAATACAAGCAAGAAGAAATCGAATGGAAAGATAAGAATTACAACAAGTTTTTACACCATGTATGATTTTGCAAAGAAGATCGGTGGAGACAAAGTAGAAGTGATCAATTTAGTACCAGCAGGAACAGAACCTCATGACTGGGAACCATCAACGAAGGATCTGATCGAGATGGAGAAATCAGACATCTTTATTTATAATGGAGACCGGCATGGAACAATGGGTAGATGACGTTTTGGAAAGCCTTGATACGGAAGAACTTACAAGCGTTGAAGCATCCAAAGGGATCAAGTTACTAAAAGATCAGGATGCACATGAACACGATCACGAACACAACAGTGAGAATGATCCCCATGTCTGGTTAGATCCACAGAATGCAAAGTATGAGATGAACAAGATCAAGAAAGCATTGATCAAAGTGGATGCAGAGAATAAAGATTATTACGAAGCGAATTATAAGAGATATGCAAAAGAATGTGACAAATTAGATACATTATATAAGGAAGAAACATCCAAACTTACAAAGAAAGAACTTGTTGTGGCACATGAAGCATTTGGCTATCTATGTCACGCATATGGTTTAGAACAGATGGGAATTGAGGGATTATCCGCAGATGATGAACCAGATCCCAAACAGATGAGCGAAGTGATCCGCTTTGCAAAAGAACATCAGGTAAAAACAATCTTTTTTGAAGAACTGGTGAGCCCGAAAGTAGCGAAAACCATTGCAAAAGAGACCGGAGCCAATGCAAAGATGTTAAACCCCCTGGAAGGACTAAGTAACAAAAAAATCAAAGCAGGAGAAGATTATTTTTCCGTAATGAAACAAAATCTCGCTGCGATCAAAGAGGCATTAAGCGAATGAGTGAATCAAACACAAAACAGATGATACAATTAAATCATGTAAAATTCGGATACAGTGATACGGAAGTCTTAGAAGAGATCAATCTGACGATCCATGAAGGCGAATATGTCGTTCTGACTGGTGAAAATGGAAGTGGAAAAAGTACACTTATGCGTCTGATCTTAGGCGAAATGAAACCAGATGAAGGAGAGATCATCCTGATGAACAATGATCCAAGATTAAAGAAACGGATTGGTTACGTGTCACAGAATGGGATCAGTAAGAACCAGAGCTTCCCAGCAACGGTAGAAGAGATCATGATCACAGGACTTTATCAGGAACTTGGCTTGTTTCATCTGCCACATAAAAAACATAAGAATAAGATCAAAGAGACACTAAGGGATTTTGGGATGGAAGAATTCCTTAAGAGACGGATCGGAGAATTATCTGGTGGACAGCAGCAGCGAGTGATGATCGCAAGAGCAATGATCGGAGATCCGAAACTTCTGATCTTAGATGAACCAACAACGGGAGTAGATGCAAGATCAACAAAGATCTTGTACGATATGCTCTATGAGATCAATACAAAATACAATACGACCATTTTTATGATCACACACGGAAGACTGCAGGAATGTAAAGGATGTGATCGTATTTTAAGAATGGATGAAGGGAGGATCGTGGAAGAATGATCGAGATGTTACAATACGGATTTATGCAGCGTGCATTTATTACAGGAATCTTACTGGCCGTGATCGCACCATTGATCGGAATCACGATCGTCTTAAAAAGAATGTCCATGATCGGAGATGCACTCTCTCATGCATCCCTGGCAGGTGTTGCTCTGGGCTTGTTATTAGGAATCAATCCAATCTTAGGAGCAATGGGGATCTGCCTGTTTGCAGCCCTGGGAGTCGAAGCGATCCGAAGAAAGATCCCAAGATATTCTGAGATGGCGATATCGATCATTATGTCAACAGGGATCGGACTTGCTGGTATCCTATCCGGATTTGTAAAAAACGGAACGAACTTTAACAGTTTCTTATTTGGAAGTATCATATCCATCAGCAAAGACGAACTGAAGATCGTATGTGTGATCAGTGTGTTAGTATTGCTCTGTGTATTGCTTCTATATAAAGAACTATTCTATATCGGATTTGATGAAAATGCAGCAAGGATCAGCGGTGTACCTGTCAAGACGATCAATTTTATCTTTACTTTATTGACCGCATTGACGGTATCGATCGCATCAAGAACGGTTGGAACACTGATCGTCTCATCCATGCTTGTGATCCCGATCGCATGCGGAATGCAGGTAGGACGAAGCTACAAAGCAGTCATGATCATCGGTGTGATCACAGCATTGGTCACAACAGTGATCGGATTAACATTGTCTTATTATGTAGGTCTTAAGCCAGGAGGAACGATCGTACTGCTCGAGGTGGTATGTTTCCTGATCCTTGCACTGATAAGCAGGTATACGAAGTAAATTTTTTTGACATTTATCAGAAAATTTTATATAATAAAAAGAAGGCATGCATAACAGAATAAAACTGCATGCCTTCTTTTTTGGAAAAAACAATGAAAGGAAAGGCAAGTCAATGATTGTTCAGCTAATAGAAAATATATATCAGTTTTTATGGGGAGAATGGATTCATGTTCCGTTACCAGGAGGTGGAAGCCTGGGACTTTCGCTGCTCATTATATTGCTGCTTCCAGCAGGTATCGTTTTTACGATCAAAACAAAATTTTTACCAATCCGTCTGTTCCCGGATATGGTCAAAGCATTAACATCAAACAATAAGAATGGAAAAGATGAAAAAAGCAGTCTTTCTTCTTTACAGACCTTGATCGTATCAACAGCAACACGTGTCGGAATGGGGAATCTGACAGGAGTTGTCGCAGCAATATCCGCAGGTGGAGCAGGGGCCGTATTCTGGATGTGGATCACAGCATTGCTTGGATCATCGACAGCCTTTATCGAAGCAACTCTTGCACAGTTACATAAAGAAAAAGACCCCCTGTATGGTGGATATCGAGGAGGACCAGCCTATTATATTCACCACTTTATGGAAGAGAGACAAGGAAAGAAGAAAACACACACACTGATCGCTGTCTTATTTGCGATTTCAGGATTGATCTGCTGGTGTGGGATCAGTCAGGTGGTAAGTAATTCCGTGGCAGAATCATTCCACAATGCCTTCCATATTCCAACACTTTATACAACGATCGTGCTTGTTATTGTGGCAGCAGTGATCGTACTAAGGAAGAATGCAACGGTCAAAGTATTAGATATCGTGGTACCGATCATGGCAGTCATTTACTTCGGGATTACGATTTTTGTGATCCTCACGAATCTGCCAAGCATTCCAGGGGTTTTTGCAAGAATCTTCAAAGAAGCCTTTGGAATCCGTCAGGTCGCAGCCGGAGGGTTTGGAGCAGTTCTTATGAACGGAGTGAAACGAGGATTATTCTCCAACGAAGCAGGATCAGGATCAGCACCATGTGCAGCCGCAGCAGCAGACTGTGAACGCCCAGCACAGATGGGATTGGTACAGGCATTAGGAGTCTTTATCGACACGATCGTGATCTGCAGCTGTACGGCAATGTTGATGTTATTAGCACCACAGAATCTGACCAATGGATTAACCGGTATGAACTTGTTACAGACAGCAATGAACTACCATTTAGGAGGATTCGGAGTTGTATTTATCGCAGTGATCCTCTGGATGTTCAGCTTCTCGACATTCCTTGGAATCTTATTCTATGCAAGATCCAACGTCGCCTACCTGTTCGGTGACAAATGGGGATGGCAGACAGCCTATAAAGTATTAGCACTTGTGATGTTATTTATCGGAGGAATCCAGACCTATACATTCGTATGGGATTTAGGAGATGTCGGAATTGGGTTAATGACGATCTTTAATATCTTCATCCTGTATGCAATGTCAGGACAGGCAATCAAAGAGTTAAAGAACTATGAAGAAACAAAGAAGAAATCGATCGAAGAAAGAGCATATGCATTGCAGGAAGATGAATAGGAAGTAAATATGTGAAATAAAACCGAACAATTTACGTAAATATGATTTTGATTTACGTAAATTGTTCGGTTTTTGTGTATTAAATATTAAAAATAACAGAAGGAATTGTGCAAATAACGAAAATATTGAATAAATAACATAAATATGTTAATATTAACATAACAAATGATAAGAACGTTAAACTAAAAAAGAAAGGAGAAAATGTTATGTTAGTAGAAGAATTGAAAGAATTAGCACGATCAATTCAAGAACAGCGAGCAGAAGAACAAAAAATAGAAGTAAAAGCTGCACATATAGATTGCCCGAAGAGACTGTATGATACACTATCAAGTTTTTCAAATCAAGATACAGGTGGAATTTTGATCTTTGGTTTGGATGAAAAACAAGATTTTAAAGCAGTGGGAGTTTATGATCTGCAGGACTTGCAGAAGAAGGTAACAGAGCAATGCAACCAGATGGAACCTCCAGTTCGTGCAGTTTTTACATTTGCAGAATATGAAGGTGTCTGGATCGTTTCTGCAGAAATACCATCCATTGATCTGACAGAACGTCCTTGCTATTATAAAGGAGCAGGAAAAGTTCGAGGATCGTATATTCGTGTTGGAGATGCGGATATTGGAATGACTGATTATGAAATCTATAGTTATGATGCGTGGAGAAAGCATGTTCATGATGATGAAAGAGTGGCTGACAAAGGAGATATCTCTTTTTTAGATAAAGACAAACTAGATATGTATGTGTTAGATAAGAAATTAGAACGCCCACAATTTTCTAAATTAGATGAAAATCAAATATACGAATTGCTTGGAATTACTAAGGGTGGAATACCGACACTTGCAGCAATTATGAATTTTGGAATTTATCCACAAGGAATTTATCCACAGTTAGCAATCACAGCCATTACCGTATCAGGGACTGAAATAGGAGATCTTGGATCAGCAGGGGAACGTTTTATTGATAATAAGCGGATTGAAGGAACGATTTCAGAAATGGTAGAAAGCGCATTATTATTTTGCAAACGAAATATGAAAGTTAAAACAATCATTGATCCCGCAACTGGACTCAGAAAGGACCGTACAGAATATCCAATGAATGCAGTCAGGGAAGCAATTTTAAATGCAGTGATCCATAGAGATTACAGCGTGCATACCGAAGGGACTCCAATACAGATCGATTTTTTCTCAGATCGTTTGGAAATTCACAGCCCTGGAAATTTATATGGAAGAATGACAGTGGATCAATTAGGAATCGCCAAACCAGATCTTAGGAATCCAGTATTAGCAGTTATGGCAGAGAGTATGACAAAAGCAGAAAATCGTTATTCAGGAATTCCGACGATACGAAGAGAGATGAAGAAATACTCTTTGCCAGAACCAGTATTTGAGAATCGGAGAAATGAATTTGTAGTTATCTTATATAATGAACAGAAGATGCAAGGATCAGAGATGAGATCAGAAGAAGAGAGCATTTTGGAGTATTGCAAAACGCCAAGAAGCAGGGATGACATCAAGAAATTTCTGAAATTAAAAACATGGAACTACATTATGAAACAATGGATTCAGCCATTGTTGAAAGAAGGAAGATTACAATTAACGATGCCAGAGAAACCAAGAAGTAAGCAGCAGAGATACTATACAATAAAATAGCAAAGAAAAATGTCTGTTAGATCTATTATGAAACAAATAGGTATAACAGACATTTTAATTACATCATCAAATTATAAAAACAGCTTCTTACGTGTCCTAAAATAAGCCACCAGAACCATCGTTCCAGTCAACACCCAAGAGATCGGATAGATCGCCATCAAAAGTTTATAATCATGAACCAGTTACAAACGGTCGCAAGCCAGATCAAACGTAATACACAAGATCCAAACACTGTCAGGATCGCAGGAGTCATGGAACGTCCAAATCCACGCAGACAGCCACCACTGATCTCATAAGAACTTGTCAGACACTCGAATGTCAGAACGATCAAAAAACGAGCTGAGCATAATGATAGACAGATGGATCACTTGTAAATAATCCAATAAAGAATGTACGGAATACAACAAAGATCGTACTAAGGATTCCACAAGAGATTACACTGCACAACATTCCAAGACGAAAAATCTTCTTACAACGCCCCTCATCCTTCGCGCCATAATTCTGTCCGGTAAATGTAACCACCGTCTGAGCAAAGGCATTGACCAGATAATAAGCAAAATACTCATAATTTAATTCCACTGCAGACCCTGCGATCCCGCCAGCTCCAAAACTGTTGATCCCAGATTGGATACAGACATTGGCAAGAGAGAACACCATTCCCTGAAGTCCCGCAGGAACCCCAATCTTCAGGATCTTAGAAACGGCATCCCGATCGATCGTCAAAGACTTAAAAGACAAGCGGATCGGAAGTTCTTCATGCGTCAGAAAATAAAGAATCTGAACCGCACTTGTTGCATTCGCACCAACCGTCGCAAGTCCGGCACCCGCAACACCCATATGAAATACAACGACAAATAGAAGATTCAATATCACATTCACAACACCAGACACAATCAAAGCATACATCGGACGACGTGTATCTCCGATACTGCGAAGAATGGAAGCACCGAAATCATATAACATAAAAAATGGCATTCCAAGAAATAAATCCGCAGATATAACGTTGCAAGATGAATGATATCCTTCGGTGCACCCATCAACAAAAGGATCGGATGAGCCACAAATTGTCCAAGAATAAGCAAAAACACACCACTAAGCAGTGCAAGAGACACAGCGGTATGTACCACACGAGGAATCCGCTTCGTATCATTCTGTCCGATATAATTGGCAATCACAACATTAGAACCAAGAGAAATCCCAGAAAACAATGTGACCATCAAAGCGATCACAGAACTATTACTACCAACCGCAGCCAAAGCCTCACTGCTCGCAAAGCGTCCGACAACGGCAGTACCGACCGAATTAAAAAGCTGCTGTAAGATACTACAGGCAGCAAGCGGCATAGCAAACATTAACATCTTATCGATAAACTTCCATGAAGCATATCCATCTTCACGGACTGTTTCGAAGAATTCTTCATATACAATACCCTCTTTCAAAAAACTATACAGATTCTAATACTTTTTGGGAAGAATATCAAGATGATTCCAGGAAAAACAACGAAGAAAGATGTATCAAATCCGAAACATTTCTTGTATAAAAAAAGCAGAATGATATACTAGGATGAGATATCAAGAAAACATACAAAAGAAAGAAGGAAAACACCATGCAAATCAGCATTCTGCTGCTAAAACAGATCGTACAACTATTCCTGATGATCCTCATGGGTTACATTATGGTAAAGATCAAATTTTTAAAAGAAGAAGACAGCAAAGTAATCTCAAAGATCATACTCTATCTGATCGTACCATCTGTGATCATCACTGCATTTCAGGTAGACTATACCCCAAGCATTATGAAAGGACTGGCAGTTGCATGTATCGCATCTGTGATCCTGCAGTTTTTATTACTGTTTGTCACATGGATCATGGGAAAAATGTTTCATTTAAACACGGTGGAATACACATCTGCCTACTATTCCAACTCAGGAAATCTGATCGTACCATTAGTCACCTATATCTTAGGAAAAGAATGGGTCATCTACGGCTGTGTCTTCATGAGTGTTCAATTATTCTTCATCTGGACCCACTGCAAATGTAAGATCAGTGGAGAAACAGAAATCAGTTTAAAGAAGATCCTGTTAAATATAAATATGATCTCTGTATTCGCAGGAGTATTCTTATTCTTCACGAAGATCAGATTTCCAGAGATCATAGGAAATACCCTGTCATCCGTTGGAAGTATGATCGGACCATTAAGTATGATCGTCACAGGAATGCTGATTGCAGGCGTCGATCTAAAGAAAGTATTTACAAACAAAAGAATCTACCTGGTCACATTCATCCGATTAGTGATCGAACCGATCATAGCACTGGCAGTCATTATTCTATTAGGAATGAAAAACTGGCACCCACAGGCAGAAAACATCATCCTGATCACATACATGGCAGCGATCACACCATGCGCCTCAACGATCACACAGATGTGTCAGGTGTACGGAAACGATTCGAAATATGCAAGCGCGATCAATGTAATGACGACATTGCTGGCGGTGGTTACGATGCCGGTGTTTGTTTATTTTTATATGAATCTGTAATAGTAAAATAATTACAAGTAAAATAATTAACAAAAATGATAATGATAGTATAATAAGAAAAAAATACATTGTAAATACAACAAATATGATGTATAATTAAGGAGAAATATATGAACATAAATTATTATACAAATAATTCAGGTAAAAACTTAATCCTAGATTACATAAATTCATTATCTAAGGAAGAACAAATTGACGCATTATCAGTAATACAATGTATGGAAGAAGAAAAGTTTGAGTCTATATTATTTAAAAAATGGGACAAAAAAGTATATGAAGTTTATTTTTATAAGCATAATCGTATTTTTTATATAACTGTGGATAAAGATAATATTTATCTTTTGCATGCGTGTAAAAAGCAGAAAAATAAAACAGAGAAGAAAGACAAAAATATAGTAATAAAAAGAGCAAAAGAATTAGGGAAAATGTTTAATAAGAGATTTATCTAATCGGAAAGGAATGATTATATGCCATTTACAACGATAAAAACAGAAGAATTAATTCATGAAAAGAAACAAAAAGATAAAGTGTTTGCAAAACAATGGGATGAGAGCAGGAACGAATATAAGCTGATTCAGGAAATGATACAAAATTAAGAAAAGAAGCAACATATTACACAAACACAATTAGCAAAAATGACAGGAAATAAACAACAATCAATATCAAGAATAGAAAAGAAATTGGTAAAACCGTCTTTGGCAACATTCTGTAAGATTATAAATACGTTAGGATATGACTTAAAGATTGTTAAGAGATAATAAAAAAGAGAACTTACATACAAGCGAGTAAGTTCTCTTTTTGATTGTACATTCTTCAAAAATTTATAATGGAGTAAGATTTTACTGTCTATAATACTCCAAGAAATCACGAAGCTTCACAGAAGCATCCTCAAGCACTTCCACACGAGGCAGATAAACTACTCTGAAATGATCCGGATCCTTCCAGTTAAATCCACTTCCATGAACGATCAGGATCTTTTTCTCACGAAGCAGATCCAGAGCAAACTGCTCATCATTTGTAATGTTAAACTTCTTCGTATCAATCTTCGGGAAGATATAAAAAGCAGCTTTTGGTTTCACTGCACTGATACCAGGGATATCACACAACGCATTATAAATAAACTCTCTCTGTTCATAAATACGTCCACCAGGAATGATGTAATCATTGACACTCTGATGGCCGCCAAGTGCTGTCTGGACAACTGCCTGTGCAGGAACATTGGAACAAAGGCGCATATTTGATAACATATTTAAACCTTCAATATAATCCCTCGCGATCGCCTTATTACCACTTAAGATCATCCATCCGATTCGGAAACCAGCGATCATATGAGACTTGGATAAACCAGAGAATGTCACACAGAACAGATCTGGAGCCAGAGAAGCAATAGATACATGCTCTTCTCCATCCATCACCAGACGGTCATAAATCTCATCAGAGAAGATCATCAACTGATGTTCTCTCGCGATATCAACGATCTGCTGTAAGACTTCTCTTGGATAAAGAGCCCCAGTTGGGTTGTTAGGATTGATCAGAACAATCGCTTTTGTACGGGAATTTACCTTTCGCTTGATATCTTCCATATCAGGATACCACTCAGACTGTTCATCACAGATATAATGAACTACTTTCCCACCAGCAAGCGTTGCACAAGCCGTCCATAAAGGATAATCCGGAGAAGGGATCAAGATCTCATCCCCATCATCTAATAAAGCAGACATGGACAGATTGATCAGCTCACTGACACCATTTCCAGTATAAATGTCGTCGATATCAACATTTGGGATTTTCTTAAGCTGCGCATATTGCATGATCGCCTTTCTTGCAGCAAATAATCCCTGAGAAGCAGAATATCCCTGGCAGTCAGCTAACTGATGTCTCATATCATAGATGACTTCATCCGGGGTTCTAAAACCAAATGGAGCAGGATTCCCGATATTTAATTTCAGGATATGAGTTCCGTTACGTTCCATGCGGTTGGCTTCATCTACGACAGGACCACGTACATCGTAAAGTACATTATCTAATTTGGTAGATTTGCTAAATGTTCTCCTTGGAGAAGTTTCCAGATTCACAGCATTCCCTCCATTTCCAGAAAGCCAGTCAGCATCGACATCAAGAGTTTCAGATAAGAAATGAAGAATCTCTGCACGAGGAACCGTCTTGCCGCTGACATACTGGCTGATATGACTTTTCCCGACCTTGACTCCGGCAGTCTCTGCTGCATGAATAAGATCAACCTGTTTCATATGTTTTTGTTCCATTGCAGACTTTAAGCGATCTGCAAAGGTAAATGTCTGATTCATAACACCCTCCGATAAAAGTTCAAAATAAAATTCAAAGTTCAAATGATTTTGTTTAATATAGCACAAAAACAAGAAAAGTTCAATGAAAAGTTCAAAATAAAAGCCAAAAGTTCAAAGAAACAATATACGAAATAAGAAAAAAATTTAAAGTTCGACAAAAAGTACAAAGATTTGTATTGAAATTTAGAAAATATATGCTATACTTTGGAAAGTATAGATAATTAACACAAAGTGTAAAAATAAATGGGGATGAAATAGAATATGGGGGTAACAAGATTACAGATGCAGAACTTCCTGATCTTTTTATTGGATCTGGTGGGAGTTACTGTTGGTTATTTTGCAGCAGTATGGCTGCGGTTTGGAAATATTGAAACAGGGTATACCGTGATGGGGAACGATACATATTATCGTTGGCTCATTGCGATCGTAGTGCTTATGATGATCTACTTTCTGTTTCATCCGAATCGTGGCTTTTTTAAGCGCAAATTTATAGAAGAAATGAGAATGAATCTGCAGACGGTCGTCTTGATGGCAGCAGGAATGGCGATGGTCGCATTTCTGATCCAGGATGCAGAAGATTACTCCAGATTTATATATATCTTTACTTCTGGATTCAGTTTTGTATGGATGCAGATCACACATCGAGTTTATCGGAAGTATTGGCTATCAAGAAGAAAGGATCATTCTTATGCAAGAAAGATGATGATCATCACAACGAGTGATCATGCAGAAGAAGTGATCGGGAATATCATGGAAGAGAAGAACTGGGACCTGTGGATCACAAGTGTTGCAGTTGTGGACAAGGACATGACAGGATGGCTCATCAACGAGATTCCGGTTGTAGCATATTCATATCGAAGTATTTTTGAATATGCGATGCGGTCGGTTGTGGATGAAGTATTCTTATATATACCGATGGATGACGAATTTCCAATCGCGATGACGGTACAGAACTTTGAGGACATGGGAATTAAGACGAATCTTAACATTTCCCAGTTCCAGATCAATGAGAATCTGGAACGATCACTGGAGAAGGTTGGACCTTATGAGAGTGTAAGTTTCTCTGGTCATAATGTATCATTTGTCATGCTGATGATGAAGAGAGCAATGGATATTGCCGGGGGATTGGTTGGAATGTTGATTACAGCGATCGCAGTGATCATTGTTGGACCGCTGGTGAAGTTAGAATCACCGGGGCCGCTGTTCTTCTCACAGAAGAGAGTTGGGAAGAATGGAAGGATCTTCAAAATCTATAAGATCCGTTCGATGTATCAGGATGCGGAAGAGCGCAAGAAAGAGCTTATGGCGCAGAATGAGATGGACGGCTTGATGTTTAAGATGAAAGACGATCCGAGAATTACCAAGGTTGGAAAGTTTATCAGGAAGACAAGTATTGATGAACTTCCACAGTTTTGGAATGTACTGAAGGGGGATATGAGTCTGGTAGGGACAAGACCGCCTACAGTGGATGAGTTTGAACAGTATAGTACTTACCATAAGAAGAGACTTTGCCAGAAGCCTGGACTGACTGGGGTTTGGCAGGTTAGCGGAAGAAGCACGATCACAGACTTTGAGGAGATTGTTCAGATGGATGTTGATTATATCGATCATTGGTCTATTTGGAGGGATATTGGGATATTGTTTAAGACAGTGTGGCTTGTTGTTTGTGGGGATGATGGGGCACAGTAGGTAGGAATATGTAGAATGCTTATAAAAATGAGATTAAAAAATATAAGGGACTGGTTGAAATGAGGAGAGCTAGAAATGAATGAACCGATTAGAGTTGCACAAATAATGGGGAAACTTTGGGCAGGTGGCGTAGAAATGGTTGTTTTTAATTACTACAGGGCAATAGACAAGACCAAAGTACAATTTGATTTTTATTATGATGCTGATTCTACTGTTGAGCCAGCACAGGAGTTAGTAGATATGGGAGCTAGATTTATCAAGCTTCCACCATATCAGAAATTATCATCTTATTTAAAAACATTAGAAAAGTATTTACGCAAAAATAAATATGATATTATACATTCTCATATTAATACATTAAATGTTTTTCCTCTTTATGTAGCATGGAAGTGTAACATTCCGATAAGGATAGCTCATAATCACAGTGTTCCAGGGGGAGAAAGCATCAAAAGAACAGGATTAAAATATTTTTTTAGGCTTTTTTCAAAGGTTTTTTCAAATGAATATTTTGCCTGCTCTGAAAAAGCGGGAAGATGGATGTTTGGAAATAAAAACTATGAAATAGGAAAAGTAAAAATAATAGAAAAATGCGGTTAACTTTGATCGTTTTAATCCACCAAGAAAATTAACTTAAAACAATGAAAAAATCATTAGGTATTAATGATAAATTAGTGATTGGACATGTTGGTCGATTTACTTTTGACAAAAAATCATAAATTTTTAATAAATATTTTTAAAAATATTAGTAAAATTAGAAATGATGCAGTTCTAATGCTTGTAGGTGATGGAGAAATGCATGATCAAATTTATCAATGGGTTGAAGAGGCAGAGTTGAAAGATAAAGTGATTTTTGTTGGACAAGTTAATAATCCAGAATTATATTATAGATTAGCTGATGTTATGGTAATTCCTTCAGTTTTTGAAGGATTATCTTTGGCAACTATAGAAAGTCAAATTGCGGGAGTTCCAACAGTGGTTTCATCGGCAGTGCCAGAGGATGCTGTTATAAGTAAT
>ENA-OQNF01000071-OQNF01000071.1-human-gut-metagenome-genome-assembly--contig:-NODE-71-length-16195-cov-2.997760_pt1 | contig 16195 bp, 13 predicted proteins | sample MGYA00242628_ERZ504878 | MGnify/ENA primary metagenome ERZ504878 (study PRJEB26092, sample SAMD00036383) | human gut metagenome | host: Homo sapiens | study: EMG produced TPA metagenomics assembly of... | reverse complement strand
GGTGTAAAATAGACTTTTAACTCCCGGCTCTTTTCGTCATAATAACTGAATATACCTTTATAAGGAATAGTCCAAACCACTCCGTTAGGATCTTCATAAATAAAGAGTTCATTTTCCGGAGAAGAAGCCATGTATCCGGAAGGAGTATTCAAATATTGTTTCACTCCGGTTTCCGGATCAAGCCGGATAATTCCCGGCAATCCGGTAAATATCCATAGAAATCCTTTAGAATCCTGATAGACTTTTCTCACAGCCGCATCGTCATGCCCCGGAAGAGAGAAATCATATTTCTCCATCGCCAGTTCAGGGAAACGGCATAGGTACAAACCTTTATCAGACAAAACAGCCAGCTGATTATCTTTCAACACTTTAATTCCGTTTATATGCTGAATCTTCTCTTGAAAAGGAACGATGTTGAATTGCATGGTATTTACATCATAATAGGCTAGTCTGCCATTCTGTGATGCAAGAAAAACAAGATTATCCATTGTTTCGAACATAGAAAAGGGATATGAACTAATGGTCCGCTTGCCAAATATGCTAACTCCCTTGTCACTAAATACCCATTCCTCTCCCTGTTTATCTTCAAAGACCCTACTGACTTTCCCCAGTTCCACATCATCAATAGCTGTAATATACTGAATCCCTGAAGAAACAGTACACTCTTTATCTGAAATTCTGAAACATCCTCCATTATTTAAAGTAACCCAAGTAATCCCTTTGGATAAAGGATACAAATTTTCTATTTGCAACGGAGTATTAAAATGTTGTTCATACTGTTTCAGAACATTAATCAGCTTATTTTCATGAATATCATATAAATACAGGCTATGACGATCGTATGCAATCATCCATAAATTGCCGTCGGCCGTATTCTCCAGCCGCTGCATGTGCTGGTTCAAAAGAGAATCAAACTGAAAAGTCTCGAAATCGCGTCCATCAAACCGGCTTACCCCATTCCAAGTACTAACCCATATAAAACCATTATGACTTTGAAGAATCTGCGCCGGATTACTTTGAATCAATCCATCTCTAACAGTATATTGACGTGCAACACAAATCGGTTGTCCTTTGACAAAAACAAAATGAAGAGCTAACAACAAGATGCCCCATATATATTTTAACTTTATTGTGTTTTCCATTTTATATCGATTTACCAAACAAAGTACAAAGATAACCAAATGTAGATTTCCTCCTAGAATAAATTATCAATTAGACATAAAATACAAGGTTAAAATAGAAAAAAACGGCAACTTTGGTATAAGAACCAACAGCTGCCATTTTTCCTAACTACCTTTTCACCCTATTTCCTACAAGCCTATTTATATCCCTCATTTTGTAAAAATTCGTCTTTATTCGTTATGGCGTCCAATAAAGTTTGTGGAAATGGACGCAACATATGATAAGCTTTCACATTTTTACCGGCATCAGGATTTCCGGCTTTTATCCGACGGATAAATATTTCACTTCCCATTCGTTTCAAATCAAACCAACGCAATTGTTCTCCGACCAATTCCCGAGCACGTTCATCCAATATGAAATCAATATCCTCAATGTCACTTTGAGCAACTTTCATAGCCTCCTCTTTGCCAGCCTTAGCTCTTTGGGCACGAAGAATATTCATATAAGCCAACGCATCCGCTTTGCCGGCTTTTGCTCCTGCTTCCGCCACAATTAAATACATTTCTGCCACACGGATTATAAAAGCATCCCGTGTTCCACGATCCTCGTTCACCGTAGCACGAGTAGGGTCTTCAAATTTAGAGATAGGCATACATTGTTTCTGACTTTTTACAGAACCATCTTCATGATAAATATCTGTCCGATCAAGTATCTGATAACGTCCTTTGGCCCACTGACGCTTTACCTGAGGAACAACATCTTTTGTTATCCATATAGCAGTATCCCCTTGTACCATATAAGGGTAGTTATCTCCGGTTTTTCCTCCATTAGCCTTCCATAACGAACGGAAAGTCACTTCAAAACGTTGGTCTATATTCTCGTCATAACAATCCAGCAAATAACGTGTCGGCATATAGTGATTAAAAGGACGACCATATTCTATGCTTCTGACCATACCGGGCTGGTCATCATACTTCATACAGAAAATCAAATGAGTATGGTTACCCCCTGAACGAATAATATCATTATCCATTTCCTGATTATACAACTGATTGGTAGAAGAATAATCAATATACCAAATCACTTCCTTATTGCCATTTCCATCAGAATTTTCCATATCAAATACTGAGGCAAAATCCTTTGATAACTCAAAAGGGCCATTATCAATCACTTCTTTTGCCAAAGTATAGGCTTGTTCATACAATGCTTTATCATTCAATTCACTTGCTCTAGTCAATAGCAAACGAGCCTTCAAAGCTTTGGCAGCCCACATCGTAACACGCCCTCCATCCGATTGCGCAACAGACAACCGGCTATCCATACAAAAATCCAAATCTTCAAAAATATGAGTATAAATCTCTGAAACCGAGGTTTTCCTAGGTGCCATAACAATAGACTCCGATGGCTGATCCGTATAATAAGTATCTCCAAATGTTTCCACCAGAATCCAATAATAATACGCCCGTAAGAAACGCACCTCTGCTTCTCGTTTACTGGTAAGTGCCTTATCACTGAACGGAACATTCTTTACATGATAGATGGCTGTATTACAAAAGTTGATCGCTTTGTAAAAACGGTCATAATACTCTTTACTGATAGGATTGGTCCCATCAAAATCATTCTGATAAGAAACAATGGCGGGATAATCACAACCGCCGCCCGGAGCCAATATATCCGTTCCCGTTTCACTGAATGCCATAGCAGCAGACTTTCCACCCCAAAAACGCAAGGGAGTATAACAAGAGTTAATCAAAGACTCAAAACCTTTCTCAGTATCATAATAACCACCTTCGGTAGTAACCGCACTACGATTGTGTTCTTCCAAAAAATCAGAGCAGCCCGAGCAAACCATAAGAGTACGCTGCCAACTGCATATAATAATGTAATTCGTTTCATAATTTTCATTCTTTACCAGTTAAAATTCTACATTCAGACCAAATACAAGTTGTTTTGTCATAGGGAAAGAAATACTTCCTCCCTGTTCGGGATCATAATTATCAATCTTGCTGAAAGTAAAGAAATTCTTTGCTGTAGCATATACACGGAGTCTGGATAGATTGAGATGTTTCAAAAGTTCCGGTTTGAAAGTATATCCCAACGTAATATCGCGTATTTTAAAGAAAGAACCATCTTCATACTTCAACGTTGAATAGTAAGTAACCTGTGTATAACTCTTACTTTTATTAGGACGCGGAAAAGCATTGGTAGGGTTCTCGGGAGTCCAGTAATCTACATTTCCACCATTTTCCAACGCATTGATACGATACGTAGTATTATAATCATACGCAATCCACTGACCCAAACGAGCATACAAGAATACAGACAAATCAAACCCCTTATAATTAAAAGTATTATTGAAACCAAAAGTTACATCCGGACGCTGACTGTAAATGATACGATCATCTGTCGTTATGACACCATTACCATCCACATCCTGTACCTTTATATCACCCGGTTCCTGTCCATTGGCAGCAGCGGCAGCCTCTTCACCCAATTGCCAGATACCTTCTTTCTTATAATCATAAAACACTTTGAAAGGTTCTCCTACAAACCAAGCATTCGCCTCATCCTTTAATTGTCCCGAAGCAAGTTCTTTTATTTTTTCCCTATTGTGTGACAATGAGAAATCTGAGAACCAGGAGAAGTTCTTGTTTTGAATATTAACCGTGCTCAGTGTCAAATCAACACCAGTACTTTCAGTCTTACCGATATTTTCCATAACCGAAGCATAACCGTTAATAGATGGAATTACACGATTCATTAAAATATCCCGGGTTTCTGCCTTGTAAATATCAATACTACCTGAAATACGATTATTAAAAAATCCGAAATCCAGACCAAGGTTATACTGCGTGGTAGTTTCCCAAGTCAGTTCCTTGTTTGACATCGTTTTAGGATAGAATCCATAAGCTCCCTCATTATTGAACGAATAAGTGGAGTTACCCAGCAAACCAACGGTTTGATAAGGATCAATAGCACATTGGCCAGATTGTCCCCAACTCAACCGGAGTTTTAAATTTGAAATAGCATCCACATTTTTCAGGAAATTCTCTTCATTGATACGCCAGGCCAGTGCTACAGACGGAAAGTAGCCCCATTTCTTACCTGGTGCAAAAACAGAAGAACCATCGGCACGCAAAGAAGCAGTCAGCATATAGCGATCCATCAATTTATAATTAACACGCCCAAAGAAGGAAGCCAGATTTTGATCGACCAGTGAACTCTTTATAGTGATTTCTTTTTCATTGGAATACAAATTATGGAACCAGTTATCAGCATATACTTGTCCCTTTCCACCTGCATAGGTATATTCTTTAGAGTTGAGAATCGTACTGGTTCCAACCATTGCCTGCAAACTATGGATATCAGAGAAGTCCTTTGAATAAGTCAGCACATTCTCCCATGTCAGATTACGTGTCATGGTGTGCTCCTTATAGGATTGTGAATCCTTGCCACTTCCCTGCAACGAGTTCTTATCACAGAAAAAGCCTCTACGCACATTCACTGAGTTCAATCCCAGCGTTGTACGGAATAAAATATCCTTGGTGATATTCCAGTTCAGGTACAAGCTGCCGAAGAAACGCTCCTGGATGGTATTATCCACACGCATACCCTCCTGATCGTCAATCAACGGATTCATCTGAGTATTATAACCGGGAGACGGATACATCACTAAATTCCCCTCCTCATCATAAGGTTTCGAGATAGGAACAATTTTATTAGCCATATTCAGCGGACTATAACGATTATTCTTATCTACATAGGCATAGATAATGTTTGTCCCTACCTGCACATTGTCAAACAATTGATGGTCCAGTGCTACACGGGCATTATACCGTTTATAATTATCATCCTTAAAGAGTCCCTCTTCGCTTCTGTAACCCAAAGATATATTATGTTTGGTTTTCGTATTGCCCCCGGATACAGACACCTCATAATTTTGGTTAAATCCGTTGTGCATCAACATGTCACGATAGTTCGTATCATATCCTTTTTCCAGATAAGTCAGTTCTTCAGGAGCAAATACAGCAGCATCCTCTGCGTATTTTCCTGTTGTTCTGTCCCGATAGGCCTCTCTTTTGTATTGGGCATATTCTTCAGCATCCATGATATCAGGATAATCAGTTATCATGGTAGAAGAAACAAAAGCATTAAAGGATACTTTTGACTTTCCTTCTTTCCCTTTTTAGTCGTAATCATAATAATACCATTCGCACCCCGTGTTCCATAAATAGCTGTAGAAGAGGCATCTTTTAACACTTCAATAGATTCTATATCAGTGGGATTTATATCTAGCGAGGTACCATAATCAATACCATCCACAAGAATCAACGGAGCATTACTAGCCGTCAATGAACGCTCTCCACGGATCGTAAAATTAGGTGTGCTTCCTGCTTGCCCCGAAGAGTTTGTAAGATCAAGTCCGGCTACTTTTCCTTGTAATGCCTCCAAGGCATTAGTAGTAGGAATAGCTGTGATATCCTTACTTTTAATAGAAGCAATGGAACCGGTCATATCCCTTTTCTTTTGCACACCATAACCTATTACTACGACTTCTTCCAAAGTCTGGTTGTCTTCTTTCATTTGTACATTCAATGTCTGCTGATTTCCGACAACTATTTTCTGTGGAACATAACCGATGTAAGAGAAGACCAAAGTGGCATCGGCATCCACTTCTTCCAACGTATAACGTCCGTCAATATCCGTTATAGTTCCTCCGCTATTTCCTTGAATAACTATACTTACCCCAATCAGCGGTTCATTATTAGCATCGGTTACTCTACCGGTGACTCTATGCCTGGAAGCCTGTACTTTACCGGAAGATGCCAGTACTTGTTTGGCAAGACTCACCACAATGGTATTATTCACCTTGCTCAATTGCAGACTAGTTTGTTTCCTGATTTGCTCTAAAGCCTGGTCGAAACTTACATTGTCCAAATCAATATCAATCGTATTATACTTTTGGACAACACTCTCATCATAGAAAAACTCATAACCGGAAAGGTTACTCAGTTTCTTGAACACATCAGCCAATTTTACTTTACGCATCTGCAATGTAACAGTCTGATTCAATTCAACTTGTGCTGCATGCACAGGGAAAGCAGCCATAGATGCCGAACCTAGCAACAAGGTCGGTACAAGCAATACTCGGGCCCACGAAGCCCTCTTCGCATGTTGTTTCATAGATCTTGATTATTTAATTATTAAGGTATTATTTATATAGAATATACGAATTGTTTTCTTTCCTGTATTTAATTCCCGTAGCCAAGCGAATGGACTCCAAAACCGCCTCCAAACTCCTATTATCATGCGTACCTGAAAGAAAATTATTAAAGACAAAACTTGAGTCCAATTGTATAGTGTAGTTATACACCCGTTCCAACCTCCTCGTCACTTCTTGTATCGGAGTACGGTTAAAGTATAACTTGTTCTGCATCCACAACATATAATTTTGAGTATTCACATGCTCACGTTCCAGATGCATATTGGTTTTATCCAATACCAATTGCTCTCCGGGAGTCAGTTTCAATTGTTCTTCGCCGAAATTCATCAGCACCTTTCCTGTGCATAGAGTCAGTTGCAGTTCCTCACTATCTTCATAATTATTCAGATTAAAAGTAGTACCCAAAACACGTATTTTATAATCCTGACTTTGAATAATGAAAGGACAGTCTTTATTTTTAGCTACATCAAAATAAGCCTCTCCCTTGAAATGAACGTAACGGTCTTCTTTTCCAAACTGCCTCGGATATTTCATATAAGAGCCTGCATTCAAGATCACTTTTGTCCCGTCAGGGAGCACCACTTTTTTGTCTTTTTACCATAAGGTACGTGTATTTCATATTGAGCAACCTTCATGTCTGCCGGATTAGCAAAATAAACTACGCTCAAAACGATGCAAAGCAATACAGCCGCAGCAATGCTCCCCCATTTTTTTACTAAATAGATAGATTGACTCCGACGCCTGTCCTCGTAATTGCTGATAATTTGAAGTGCCTGACGCTCATTGGAAATCCATTCCTCCCATGAGGATGAAGACTCTTCCTCACCAGTTTTCCATAAACAAGCAGAAGCTTCATCAAAGTCTTTTGACCGGTCTGTCTTTTTGTCTGCCAACAGCTCCTCAATATCCTTACAGGTATAAATACCGTCAACAAATCTTTTCCAAACCGAATAATGTATCTTTTGTTTTTCTTTCATTATGCATTTCTTTCGTTTCTCTATAAAGGATACGAATCAAAAGCAAAAGGTGGGGATAGGAATCTTATGGTTTAACGTATTTTAATATGATTAGGCTTACAAGTATTGGACAGGCACTTATGAAAGGGATCAGATAAGCACGAATTTTCTCTAATGCATTTTTTATATGATCTTGCACGGTATAAACAGACAAACCAAGTTGTTCAGCTATTTCTTTATGAGACAGTCCTCTATTCCGGCTCAATTCGAAAATCTCCCGTTGGCGCGGACTCAACTGCTCCAAAGCCTGTGCAATCAATTCCTGAATATTCTTTTCTTCCAGACTCTTCTCTACATCATCTACATAATCAATGGCCTGTTCCATCAGTTTTTCGTATAGCACAGATCGGGCAGACAGAGAACGAAATATATCGTAAATACGATTTCTTGCTATAGTATAAAGAAAAGCGGAAAAAGACTGCTCAATCCGAATATCTTCCTTCTTTTCCCAAACGGTCAAAAAAATATCTTGTGTTATATCCTCAGCTATCTCTTTATCCTTGACAAAATGGACACAATAATAAAGGACCTGGGACTTATAAAAAGAGAAAAGATGGCTGAAAAGCAATCTTGTCTCCATTTATAAGTTTCCGAATTAATTCCCGCTCTATGTCAAGAGGCAGCTTCATACCTAGAATTCAGTAACGAACGGTTTCCCATCCAACCATGCAGCCATATTCAACACCAGTAAATTCCAGTTCTGAAAACCTTTATTCAATACCGGCTCACCATTATCAGGCAGATAATATTCATGTAATGCCCCGAAACGTTCATAGTCACGTCCCAAAAGCAAAATGGTCTTTTCCGCCAATTCCCGGGCCTCTTCCGTAAATCCATATTTCACCAATCCACGAAAGACCAGATAATTCACATTAATCCAAACCGGACCTTGCCAGGAAGACGGATTCCCACTGGCACGTACATTATACATTTTTTCCAAAGGAGACAAAGTACGGATTCCCGCCGGAGCGTTAAAGGAGCAAGTATCATGAAAATGAATCCGCACTATTTCCTTTGCTTGCTCCGGAGTGGCTATTTCAGCCCACATCGCCATAAATCCGCTCCACACACTAAGACGCTGAATCAAACAATCATAATCACGCGGCTGCCCTACGTGCAGAAACAATTGTCCCGGGTACAGCCCCTTTATATCCGGTTTCTCCACCGGAAGCAGATTCAAATCCACACTATAATAAAAACGGTCACGCGGGTCCCAACAATGTTCTTGTACCTTTCCTTTCAATACCGCCGCTTCTTTCTCAAAGGAAACTGCTATATCATCCAAATTCAGACAGCCGGCCAAGTATGCCATAGCCTGTAATTCGCGATACATCAACGCGTTCAAGAAGATGGATCCCGAACTGCCTTGAGGACGATAAAAAGTACTGGGATCATTATCAACTCCGATAGCCTCATCAGTTTCCCAATAGAATAACCCGGTCGCCTTGTGACGATGAAAATTCAAATATTTACAGACAAATGCCTGCAACGTATAAAAATCATCGCGCAACCACTCCGCATCCCCGTTCATATTGCGGACAATAAAGGCGGCATGTTGTGCCAATGTAGGTTTGTGCATATTGCTTTTCCAAGGGTTCCGTGTTTTCAACATCTCTTCGCGGCTAGGGGCATTCCGTTCTATCCAGATAGGAATCCAACCGTCCATACCTCCATAGTGCAAGGAATTGAGGATGCATCCCTGTTCGTACTTCAGGGCCTCCTGCTTATCCTTTTCCGTGCCGTTCTCTAATAAGATTTGACGCAGAGCGATGTTGCTCAACCAAGAATCCCAATCCCATAGCATATCCAAGTATTGATTACTTCCCGGAGCAAGGAACGGAAAGACTAAAGCTCCTCCGGCTTCACGATACATGCCTTTCATATCTTTATAAATATGAGCACGGCACAATTCTTTGTATTTTGCAATATTCCCGGGAGTACGTTCCGGCATTTGTGCATTTAGCATAAACGGGAAACAACAAATTGTTAAAAAGATCAGTAATTGTTTTTTCATAGGTATTATCTCATTTTGCTGACGGGACAAAAATACAAATTAAAACGAAAAGAAAAAGAGATTAAAACAAAAATTATTTCGAAACAAATCAAAATATAACAAGAAAGGGCTACCCACAGGCAGCCCTCTATAATAAAAATATATTTCCCTTATAAGGTCTTAGTCGCGACGTCCCATATAAATCATTATATAGTAAATCAGTGTAGCCAACGAACTAAGTGCCGCAACCACATAGGTATAAGCAGCCGAACGCAACGCATCCTCTGCCGCATGATGGTTATATGAATTGGTAATTCCGGCCTTGCTCAGCCATACCAACGCACGCTGGCTGGCATTGATCTCAACAGGCAACGTAATAAAGCTGAAAAGAGTAGTCATGGCAAAAAGACAAATTCCTGCCAATAATAACTGCGGGAAAGTATTCACCATCAAAATACCTGCCAGTAACACCCAAGTCATAATAGAAGATGAGAACTGCACCACAGGTACCAAAGCCGAGCGCATCTTTAACGGAGCGTATGCACGCGCATGTTGCACGGCGTGTCCGCATTCATGGGCAGCAACTGCGCAGCAGCTACACTGTTACTTCCATATACCCTTCTACTAACGGTTCACCGTTTTGTTTGCCGGATTATAATGATCGGTCAGCATACCCGGAGTGCTGGTTACACGCACATCATAAATACCATTATCATGTAACATTTTTTCAGCTACATCCTTTCCTGTCATACCACTAGCCAAAGGCATCTTCGAGTATTTTTTAAACTTGCTTTGCAGACTATTCTGTACAATATAGCTGATTACCGCGATTCCAATAAATAAGATCCAATACATTGACATAGTTTTGTTCTTTATAATTTTGTTGTTAAATATACATGTTATTATGTACAAACAGTTTGCCAACCTCACCCTTTTAAATAGAATTAAGATTTTCTGCCATCAAGCTCTTCTGTATTCACATCCGTCAATTTCATTTAAAAAATAATATTATGAGAAAAAAAGAATGGATTATTGATTTTTGATTTATACATTTGGGGCAAAATTAAGAAATATGGAACATGAAATAGGAAATATATCCATAGCCCGTATCCGACAGATGAATCCCTGTTTAAAAGGGATTAACAATGATTTTGTAATGGATAGAAGCGAACATTACATCCCCGAGAATATGAACCCCATCTTTAAATACCCATTACGGCTGGATGGAATCATTATCTCTATCCGTGAAAAAGGCTCTGCCAAAAGTCAATATCAATTTACGGGAATACGACATTGAGAAAAACGATCTGATTATTTGCGCTCCCGGCGATATTCTACAGTCCATGTTATCACCGGGCATTCATTTGTCACAAATGTTTTTAATATCATCTGATTTCTTAAAAGAGATGTATATCAACCTGAACAGTTTCATGCCATTTTTCATCTCATTGAAAGAGAATCCCAAATTCCATTTGACAGAAGAAGAAGTGCAGGAACTGAAATCCTTCTATCAACTCATAGAAGAAACAGTAAGCCGGAACGATAACTTCAAAACAGAAATCGTACGTAGGCTGATGGGAGCCTATTTATACAAGATAGGTTCTATTCTTCATAGAAAACAGCCGGAATTCCTTTCTGAAAATCCGAAATCACTGAAAAGAGAAGAAGTATTATTTAATCAATTCATTAATCTGCTGACTGAACATCACCGCAAAGAAAGACGCGTAGACTTTTACGCGGAGCAATTATTCCTGAGTCCCAAACATTTCTCCACCGTAGTAAAGAAAGTAAGCGGAAAAACTGCCGGAGAGTGGATTGACGAATATGTGATACTGGAAGCCAAAGCGCTATTGAAATATTCCGTCATGTCTATTCAGGAAGTAGCCTATTTTATGAATTTCCCGAACCCTTCCTTTTTTGGCAAATACTTTAAGCACCATACCGGGTTATCTCCCAGCGAATACAAGATGCAATAATAAAAACAGAAGATAAGAAATAGTAATCCAACGGGGGCTGTCCGAAAAAAAACGGACAGCCCCCGAAAGTAAATTATATAAGTGTGACCACACTACCTCTCATCTTAAAATAATTTCGCAGGATATTCACCGGCATCCACCAATGCCTGGATCTTATCAACCACACTCTGACGGTCTTCAGGATAAGTTACTCCAAACCATTTGCTGGTAGTATCCAATACCTCAACGGTAGCAGTACCGTCATTAATCAGCTTGTCCACCATCAGCGGAATAAAGAATTCACTCTTCAAGTTTTCCATATTTTTAGGATCACTCAAGAATGCTTTAAAGAATTCCTTGCTGTAAGCAAAGTAATCAGGAGTAAAGCCCCAGAAGTTCATGCTCACCGGAGTTGTGTCAGGGGGTAGCTGTCCATTCGCCATTGTCGTCAATATACTTCACTTCTCCGTCTATGCGCTGAATCTTGGTACGTTCTACCACGGAAGTCAACAAATGATCCGCATTGGTTCCGCAGATGCCGCGGGATACCGTTCCACTCTCGCTCAATGTATTTCCTACGCGGAAGCCCACCATAGCGTAAGTGTTTTTAGCACCTTCGGGCAATACAGAAAGGAACTTGCCCATTACCTGGAATGAGTCACGGCCATAGAAGTCATCGCAATTGATCACTGCAAACGGTTCCTGTATCACATCAGCTCCCATCATGACAGCATGGTTAGTTCCCCAAGGTTTTGTACGCTCCGCAGGACAAGTAAAACCCTCCGGCAGATTGTCTAAAGCCTGGAATACCAGTTCGCAAGGAATATGACCTTCATATTTAGAAATAATCTTTTCACGAAAATCTTGTTCAAAATCTTTACGGATAACAAAGACCAGTTTTCCAAAACCGGCGTTGATAGCGTCATAAATAGAATAATCCATAATAGTTTCGCCGTTAGGACCCAGACCATCCAATTGCTTCAATCCTCCGTAACGGCTGCCCATACCAGCCGCCAATAAAAATAAAGTTGGTTTCATAGTTTATTTATTTAAAATTGAATATTTGATGGTACAAAGCTACAAAATAATACGGAGGAAAAAAGCTACATTCCATTCAAATTCGAGCATAAATCAATCATTTCCCTCCTTTTGACGCAAATCAAGCCCTATTTCTAGAAAGGATAGCCGATAGCAAAGTGCAATCCCAGTCCATCCTTAAACTTAGGAATATTATAATATCCTTTCTTGCCGGTGTCATACGGATCATGAAGAGCAATACCCAGATCCAGGCGGATCACCAGGAAAGTAAGGTCATAACGCAACCCCACCCCAGTACCCAAAGCTACACTTTTAGCAAAATTACGAAGAGTAAGCAAACCGCCGGGGCGTATATTCTCACCTTCCTCATTCTTTTGCTCACGCAGCAGCCACACATTTCCCGCGTCCAGAAAAGCTGCCCCGTACAAATCACCCAGGATAGGGAAACGGTATTCCACATTCGCTTCCAGCTTCACATCTCCGGTCTCATCCAGATAACCATACTGTTTATCTTCGGGACGATAAGAACCGGGGCCGATAGAGCGCACTGTAAACGCACGGATACTGTTGGCTCCCCCAATATAGAACTGCTCGCTGTAGGGCGCTACAGTCTGGTTCCCGTATGCATACAAAATCCCCCCCATCAAACGAGTGGCTATATGCTGTTTCTCTCCGACTTTAAACAAACAACGCACTTCGGATGTCATTTTCAGGAATTGCGCATAAGGACTGTTCAATAACTTCTTATCTGTTTCCTTGAATCCTTTCCCAAAAGCAGCATACACCAACGAAGTCAGATTACCAGCCGAAGTAAAGGACGTCTCCCACCATAAATTATTGCGTTTCTTCAACGGGGCGTTATCATACGTAAACGTATAACTCATAGCCGGGATAAACTGATTTCCCAAACTGATTTTCAAACTCCGGTTCTTGTCCACTATCGTATCAAAACGTGTAGTAGTATGCTGCAACGTATTAAATGCCAGCCTGAAAGGAGTCACCGTATGTTTCCATACCCGCGAAGGCTGGAAATCGTATGACACCGTTCCACCGAAAGAAAGCATTTTAAAGAAACGGGCACGGTTCAACTGACTGGCATACAACTTGAACGAGGTATGCTGCGGAAATCGTGAGCGCATCATTTTTTTACTCATCCACGGCAACACCAGGCGAGGATACTCCAATGAGAAAGAAGTTCCCAGCTCGTATGAATTCAATTTAGAACTGTTCCCATCCGCCGTAGAATTGGTCTGCCATTCGTATGACCCTTTCAACTGGAAAGAAAGCGTGGCGGCTGTACGCATGAAATTCTTCCGCGAGAGGCTGAAAATCGCTCCGGGACCAGTCTGATCCGTACTTTTGGTAGTCACATTGAATTCCAGTTCTCCGTCATACGGCAAATCGAATGTAGCATTCATCCGCACATTCAGCGTATCACACCCCGGCAATGTATCTTGCGGGGCATAGCGGAACTCGGCAAATTTGAAAATGCCCAGACGCGCCAAGGCTTCCTGCGTAAAATTCTGGCGGGCCTGAGAATAAAGCTGCCCTTTCTGGTAAAAGAAGCGCTTAGCCAATACTCCGGGGCGGATACCGGGTTTCTTACCGCTATAGTGTAAAGTCATTCCCGGAAAGACGATGGAATCAGTAGGTTCCTCCCCTTTATATCCGGTGAGATAAACAGAGGTATTCCCTATATAATAAGGTTTTTTCGCATCGGCAGGCACTCCGGCTTTCGGGACAACCTGCAAACTGACCATTCCCGGTTTGCGCAAGGTATCCGCACGGAAAGTAATGAATTCGGGACGGAAATAATAATAACCATTGTTACGGAAAAGGGTACTCAGCCGCTGGCGTTCCTCCTCCAGTTTCAATACACTGAAATTATCTCCTTTATGCAATACCCTCTGGTCATAAGCAGCCCTGATCAGACTATCGGCGCGAGGAGGATATTTCAGATACATGACAGAGTCCAGATAATAAGGGTTCGCCATATCAATCTTATAACTTAACTTGGCTTTCCGAGGATTCTTCAACGAGTCTACAGAATAAGTCACAGCACCATTGAAAAAGCCATAATCGTGCAACAGATTGGTCGCCACCTTCACACGGGTTTCCGGGTTCACTGTAGACAAATACACCGGAGCAGCCCCCAGCTTGTTGAAGATCCAATGCCCCACCCCCTTTTTATCCTGGTATTTCACAAAATCATTGTATATCCACAAACCGAAAGGAATGGGAAAACGCAAGGAGTTGCTTCCCAGAATGGCATTATTGGGAGGATAAGACAAAGCAGCCTCCACCTCTTCCAAAGTCTGGACACCGGCAGGGGTCTTGTCCTCATTCAGAATCTCCATATTTTTCACACCGACATATAGCGTTTCGTCTTCCGGCAAGTTCCTGGTAGTAGAGCAGGCAGCTGTCACCAGCAACAATACCGATAATAGAAGCAGGTTTATGTTATGTTTTCTCTCCATATCTCCAACGATCATTTTTTCTTCTTAGACTTGAAAATAAACAGTTCGCCCAGGTGGCTCATCTTCTTGCGAAGCACAATACCCACACCGGTCTCTATGATCTCACCTTCCAGCACACTCTCATAATTCTTGTCGTGGAAGAGCTTGACATACCGGGTACCGCTGTTGTCCAGGCGGTATTCTATGGATACATTATCAATAAAGGTTTCATCCTGCTGTACCGTACTTCCGGTAGACACTTTACCGCCTACCACTATACGGAAGCGGTTATTCCAGAAACGTTTGGCGAACTGGAAGTTATAATCCGTGCGTTTCCCGCCGCTATCGGCATCATCCACCGTTTCCATGCCCACATTGATATCAAGTGCTTTTCCGGCAATATTCGAGATTTCGCTCTGCAAGAATGAGTTCAAGGCATTATTCACATTAAATCCTCCCGTAGAGTTTCCTTCAGCCATATACATTCCGGTCACCAGCATGGTGACAGCCAGTTTTCCCCGTTCCTCCACCGACATGGCATTCAGCTGGTCTTGCACAGACGCATCCTCGGGAGCCGAAAGGGTAAACGCCAGCCCCAGATTCTCCAGACTCTGGCTCAAAGCGATCCCTACATCAAACCCGACGATACGCGAAGTCTTTCCATCCTCGCCCACCGAAGCACGGACCCTTTCAGTCGCGGTAATGTTCAGTTGCGGATTCATGATATTTCCCGTCCACTCCACATAACTGCCATTTTGAATATTAAAAGTCTTCAGCGGAATAATCGGAATCTGGTATTTCATCTCCCCGCTCATCAAGGAATAACGCCCGGTCAGCAACATATCCCCCTGAGGAGTGTACTGGAATGACAAGTCTCCGCCCCCTTCCAGCAACATATAGTTGGAGCCGTCCGGCACCAGATCCACACGTGCCTGCACCGCCTGGTCTATATGCATGGTCATGGCCACATCCATCCCTCCCAAAGAGATTTGCTGGACAGAGGACTCTTCCACCGAGGTTGTGTCGTTAAAATTGACAAAAGTCACCATATCCCCCAAACGGTCGTTCACCGTCAAGGGAGAGTCTTTCAGAACATAGGTCACATTGGTTTTCCCCAATATGTTCATGTTCCCCCGCATCACCAGTTCCTCCACAGGACCGCGCAGCGTTGCGTTAAAGTCCACATACATCTTGCCGTAAACCATAGCCCGCTTGGTACGGGGAGCATTCAGCAACTCATAATTCTCGGCATGCATTTTAAGGTTCACCGCCGTCCGTTCCAAATCCGAGAAGTCCACCTCTCCATTAATCGTAAAAGGGGGTCTTCCCTTTGGTGAATATATCAAAATCCTTGAACATCATCTTACTGTTCACCACCTGCACCGGTTCAT
>ENA-OQNF01000068-OQNF01000068.1-human-gut-metagenome-genome-assembly--contig:-NODE-68-length-16450-cov-2.438522_pt1 | contig 16450 bp, 15 predicted proteins | sample MGYA00242628_ERZ504878 | MGnify/ENA primary metagenome ERZ504878 (study PRJEB26092, sample SAMD00036383) | human gut metagenome | host: Homo sapiens | study: EMG produced TPA metagenomics assembly of... | reverse complement strand
AACATATGCTACTTTTGACGCTTCCAGATTCAGTTCTTTACAGATTGCCGGAATCAGGCCTGAGATCAGTCTGGTCTTTCCGCATTCCTTACCGCCCATCACAATAATATTTCCAGTTTTAGAAGTCTTGTCTGCTGCAGCCATCTGTACATCATATAAAGTATCCACAAGCTGCTCTTTCATACCCGGAACCTTTACAAAATATGTAAATAACTGCTTCTCATCATCTGTAAGTTCTTTTTCTCTTGGTACGATATCCCTTGGATCTGCTCCATTTTCCGGCTGGATAGATTCTATAAAACGTTCCAGCTCCTCTTCTTCTGTCAGGGGTTGGGCTTCTTCCGTTCCCTCTGTATCATCTTCCGGATTCAGATCTGTATTCCCCATCGGTCCATGGAGAAATTCCTCTTCAGCTCTTCTGAGATCTTCTTCTGTAACCTCATCTTCTTCTTCAGCTTCTTCTATTTCCGGCTGCACCGGTATTTCCTTTTTCGGTTCTTCATCCGGCTTTGGATCAGCAACCTTTATATCTTTTATATCTCCGCTGAGGAAATCCGGTTCTTCCAGTTCCTCTGAAATATCATGGGCTTTTATTTCTTTATCATCAACATCAGTTTCTGAACTTTCTTCCTGTACTTCTTCTGTTTTTGACTCTTCTTCCTTCGGAATCTCAATTCCCTGCGCACTGGCAGCAGCAAGGATCGTATCCTCCAGATTCAACTCTTTCCCTTCCAGATCAAAAGAATCCATATTCAGTTTCGTCTCAGCAACTTCCTCAACTTTCGGCGGTTTGCTCAGTTCCATATTTTTCATGGATGCCGGAATATTTAATTCAGGCATCTTAATTGCAGCCATGGGTTCTGCCCCCGGTTTTTCAGGTTCTGCCTCCAATTCCGGAACATTTTCAGGTTCTTTCTGTGACGCATCACTCTTTATGATTTCTTCCGGAATCTCATCTTCCCTGGTGATACCAGCCTCGTTAACCATATCCATGGATTCTTCCGGAAACTCTTCTTTCTCTTCCTGAGTCTTACCTCCAAAGACATCCCTGATCCCCTTTGAAATCTTTTCCTGCATGCCTTCCATGCTGACCTGAACTTCCGGCTCATTGTTTTCTGTCGTTTCTTCCACTTCTTCAGCTTCAGGCTCTTCCTGCGCTTTTACTTCTGTTTCCGTTTTTTTCTTCTCCAGTTCTTTCGCCTGCTCTGGTGTAAGAAGTTTCGGAACAAACTGTTTCTCAAATTTTGCTTTCTCAGCACCTGTCAGCTCACCCATTCTCATTTTAAGATCATAGGCTTTCATAACATATTTGCCTTCACTGAACCAGAGAATGATTTCATTGCATAAATCCAGACATTTCTGTTTTTCTCCTGCTTTGTAATACAGGGCTGCCAGTTCATATGACCATTTCTCTGTAAATTCCTGTTCTTTATACTCTTCCAGGATTCTGATCTGCTCATTTAATGAAGAATTTTTTGCCCTTGCAATCTTGTACTGCAGAATATATTGTGTACTGTCATTCGAAGCCACCTGCTTATACTCTTCAAAAAATTCTTCTGCTTCATTGATATCATCCATTCGCAGAGAGATCTCAATCAGACGGTAAAGAATATTTTTTCCAATAGATGCCTTATGATATGCAAGAAGGAAAATCTCCTTACTGTCCTCATATCTTCCGTTTGCTGCATATATTTCACCGACAACACATAAGGTGCGGACATTTTTGACGCGTCTCCAGTCTATGCTGTCTACAATGTTCATGGCACCTTTATAATCTTTGTCCTGAACCAGCTTATTAATCTCTTCAAGTTTTATCCGAAATTCTTCTTTATCCAATGCATTCACCAACTTTCCATAATTACGCTCAGTGTATCATAAGCCCATACCCTTGTCAAAAGATTGTTTCTTCTTACACAGGCTGTGATACTGTTCCCTGAACTACCTGAAATACCTTATTTATCTGAAACTGATGACTGATAAAATCATCCAGCCCTGTACATGTTATCAATGTCTGGATATCACTGATACTGTCCAGAAGATAATTCTGCCTGCTGCTGTCCAGCTCGGACAGAACATCATCCAAAAAGCAGAACCGGTGTGTCTTTTATTTTTCTCTTTACTATATATATTTCTGATAATTTAAGTGAAGTGCCGCTGTCCTCTGCTGTCCCTGAGAACCGTATTTCCTGATATCAATCCCATTTGCCATTACACACAGGTCATCTCTGTGTGGGCCTGCGGATGTCAGTCTCATCCTCATATCTCTTTCTCTGTTGGCACAAATGGTACTTTCCAGTTTCTCTGCTGTACAGTCCGGTTCATAAATAACGTTCAGTTCTTCCAATCCCCCTGTAAGATTACCATGTATTTTTCGAACCGTTTCATTTAGTTCTTTAATAAATTCACTGCGCTTGTCAATAATCTTCCGTCCATATTCAGCCATCTGTATATCCCAGATATCCAGTGTATCTTTAAGTGAAGGCTGAACACTGAGATCCTTCAGCAATTTATTTCTCTGATTTACAATATGGTTATATGAAGCCAGATCTGTAAGATATATTTTATCTAACTGGCACAGTTCCAGATCAAGAAATCTCCTTCTCTCACCCGGACCATTTTTTATAATATTCAGATCCTCAGGAGAAAAAAACACCAGATTAACTACTCCGAAAAGCTCACTGGCCTTCCGGATAGGAAGACCATTGATCGCAACGCCTTTTGCTTTATTCTTTTTAAGATGCATATCAATCCTGTAGGAAAGCTCATCTCTTTTTACCATCATCCTGATATGAGATTCATCCTTTCCAAACTGAATCATATCCTTATCTCTGCTTCCTTTATGCGATTTTGTAGTTCCGCAAAGACAAAGTGCCTCCAGGATATTGGTCTTTCCCTGAGCGTTATTGCCGTAAAATATATTCGTCCCCTGTGCCAGATCGAGTTCCAGAGAATCATAATTTCTGAAATTTTTTAACTGAACAGATTCAATATACATTTATTCACCTGATCACTTTAATTTCTTTTCCATCATAAGAAACGATGTCACCTTCATAAACCTTTCGGCCACGACGGTCATCTATCTCTCCGTTTACTTTTACCAGTCCGTCAGTGATCACATATTTCGCTTCAACCCCGTCCTGAACCATATCTGCAAGTTTCAGTAACTGCCCCAGTTTTATAAATTCATCTCTGATTTTAATTTCTTCCATTTTCATTTACTCCCTATCTTGCCTGATTCTGGTTGATATTTACAGGCAGAATCAAATATGTGTAATTTTCCTCGTCATCCCTGATAAAACATGGTGCTTTTGGATTTACGAGGTAGATACTGATTGTTTCATCATCGATTACTTTGAGTGCATCGATCAGAAATCTTGGATTAAAGCCAATAAGGATATCTTTGCCCTCTTTATCAATATCAATATTTTCATTCATGGAACCCATTGCAGAATCAATACGTAATTCCATAGAATTATCTGTAATTTCAATAATGATCGGTTTCTTTTCTCCCTCTCTTACCAACAGAGTGGCTCTGTCGATACAGTCCAGAAATTCTTTTTTATTAATTTTAATTTTGGTTTCGTAATCGCTGGAAAGCATCTGATCAATACGGAAATATTCTCCATCGATTAATCTGGAAACAACAATAGTCTGGTCAAACTCAAATAAAATATGATTTTTTGAGAAATAAATATTTACAATATCATCAATTTCACCGGATAAAATCTTACTGATCTCATTAAGTGTTTTGCCAGGTACCACCACTTTGCGGTCAGCATAATCTTTTTTCAGTTCCATACGTCTGATCGCAATACGATGTCCATCGAGAGATACTATTTTCAGGTAGTTATTTTTGATTTCAAAAAGTTCACCGGTCATCAGCTTATTGGTTTCATTGGAGGCAATTGAGAAAATAGTCTGTCTAATCATCTCTTTTAATGTGAATTGAGAGATAGTAAGACTTTCTTCTTTCTCAATCAGTGGGAGATATGCAAAATCTTCTCCGGATTTACCAGGTATCGTGAATTTTGCTTTCTCACAGGTAATGGTGGCAGTAAGTTTCTCATCTGTTTTAATAGTTACCATATTGTCTGGCAGTCGACGAATGATTTCATAGAAAATTTTTGCATCCAGTGCAATGATTCCTTTTTCTTCAATGGTTCCATCAACAATTGTTTCTATACCGAGTTCCATATCATTAGTAGTAAATTTAATCTGGTTTGTAGTAGCATCAATCAGAATACATTCCAGAATTGGCATTGTTGTTTTAGAGGGAACTGCTTTCAGTGAGATGTTTACACTTTTGAGCAAGTTGATTTTCTGGCAAATGATTTTCATAATGTGTATAACTTCCTTTCTTGGGTGATGTGGTTTTTTATAGATAAATATATAAAAGGAATCCGTCGTCGCCGCCGTAGGGGATGTGAATATGTGAAAAACTCCATTGAAGGTTGATTTTTCAAGGAGTTCAGATATGGATAACTTCGTGTAAAGGTGTGCTTAAAGTATGTGTATAACTTGTGTATAACCGAAGCGCCCAAAAAGCGGCGAAAAGTTATACACACTTATACACATTCAATCAACATCTTATACACATGTTATACAGTCAGTTATCCTCATCCCTGTGGATTAATTTTTTTCTTTAAAGTTTCAATGGTGTTTTTAAGGTTTTCATCGTTGTTGATTTCTTTTTCAATTTTGTCGATGCCGTGCATAATGGTAGTATGATCACGATTTCCAAGACATTTTTCCGATAGATTTCAGCGGAGTTGAGATGATTTCTCTGCATAAATACATGGCAATCTGGCGGGGGGTTACAATTTTTGGAGTTACGCTTATTTCCACAGAGGTCATCCACTGTAACATCAAAATGTTCAGCAACCATGGAAATAATATAATCCGGCGTGATGACTTTCTTTTCATCAGGGGAAATAATATCCTTTAACGCCTGTTCGGCAAGTTCAAGTGTAACTTCCTTTTTTTCAAGTTTGGCAAAAGCCATCACCTTGTTGATCGCGCCTTCCAGTTCGCGGATATTGGATTTAATATTGTTTGCAATGTATTTGATTACTTCCTCGTTAATATCATATCCATCCATTTCTTCCTTCTTATGAAGAATTGCCATTCGGGTTTCGTAATCCGGCAGTGTGATATCTGCGATCAGGCCCCATTCAAATCGTGAACGGAAACGTTCTTCCAGGATTTCCATATCTTTTGGAGGTTTATCTGACGAAATAATAATCTGTTTTTTGGCACTGTGCAGGCTGTTAAAGGTATGGAAAAATTCTTCCTGTGTAGATTCCTTTCCTATAATAAACTGAATATCGTCGACAAGAAGAACATCAATGTTTCTGTATTTTTCACGAAACTTGGTCATTGCCGAGTTATTTCCATTACGGATTGTTTCGATCAGTTCGTTGGTAAACTCTTCACTGGTAACGTAAAGTACTTTGCTGTTTTCATCATGATCAATAATGAAATGAGCAATAGAATGCATCAGATGAGTTTTTCCCAGACCTGCACCGCCATAGATAAAGAGCGGATTGTAGGTATCACCCGGGGATTCGGCAACTGCAAGAGCTGCTGCCTGGGCAAATTTATTATTGCTTCCGACTACAAAGGTATCAAAAGTGTATTTTGGATTCAAATGAGCTTCCTCGCAGCGTGCGTCCTGAGACTGCGCTTTTGGAGAAACTTCCTCTTTTTTCGGAACATCTTCCGGCAATATGAAATTGATGTCACAGTTTTCCATTCCGGTAACTTCACTGATCGTTACCTGAAGTGGAAGTTTATATTTTTTACTTATATAATTGAGACCTACCTGCTCTGAAGGCACGATAATAGTGACAACATTGTCAACTACTTCGTAAACAGTAAGTGGTTTTAGCCAGGTATTAAAAGAAACGTCGGACAGATCATGTTCTGTCTTGACGATTTGCAGGATTTCGTCCCATTTTTCCACAACTTTGTTCATTTTCTGGTTCTCCCGGTTCGTATTACTTCTATATTAAGTGTGTATTGATAATATTGAGTTTTCCACAAACTCTGACCGTATTCTTAAAAAAGACATAAATATCCTTATATATATTATAATAAAATGCCTGTTTTCGCAATGTATATTTGAGGGAAATGTGGAAAAAAGTTATCCCCACTTTTTATGTGGATTAGTGTGGATAACAGTGGAAAAGCCAATTCCGGTTACCATAATGTGACGTTATTCTTTTTAAAAACGATAAAAAATGGGGATAATTTTATGCACAGTAAGAAAAGTAGAAATAAAAGCATTTTTTTTGAAGATATGTGTAAAATAGACAGGAGAAAGTGGAAAGATATATAGGTATTCCACAAGTTATCCACAAGTTATCCACAAAATGTGGATAATATTACGTAAACCAATTATGTAATCCACAATGGCATAAAAAACCATTTAAATCTTTGTGTAAATAATACTTGACGAATCCACCCTTTATGAATATAATTGAAATGATGTTCTAATAAGTAAAGTTGGCGGGCAGGAGAGCTGTAGAATCCGGTGTCTGTCATACTTAAAAAGTTACAAAATTTAACATGGATAATAGATAAAGGAGGTGCTTTACCTATGAAAATGACATTTCAGCCAAAGAAAAGATCCAGAGCAAAAGTTCATGGTTTCAGAGCTCGTATGAGCACAAAGGGTGGTCGTAAAGTATTAGCTGCCAGAAGATTAAAAGGAAGAAAGCATTTATCAGCCTAAGAATAAGACCGCAATTATGTGGTCTTTCTTCTCTTAAAAAAGAGATCAGGAAAGGGGATTCTATGCAAAGATCAGAGTCCTTAAAAAAAAATCAAGATTTTCAAAAAGTATACAGAAATGGAACATCAAAAGGTAATCGGTATCTGGTGATGTACGTACTGGAAAATCAGTACATGAAGAATCGTCTGGGAATATCAGTAAGTAAAAAAGTAGGGAATAGTGTGGTTCGCCACAGACTCACCAGATTGATAAGAGAAAGTTATCGGTTGAATGAAGCGGAATTTGAAAACAGTTTGGACATTGTAGTAGTTGCACGCCCACAGGCAAAGGACAGAACCTATCAAGAGATAGAGAGTGCGCTGATGCATCTGGCGGGAAAGCACTGCATAGCAGGTAAGAACAATGATAAAGAAGTTTCTGATCAGAATAATTAAACTCTATCAAAAGTATATATCACCGATGAAGAGAACAAAATGTCCTTATATTCCCACATGTTCTCAATATGGTTTAGAAGCAATCGAAAAATATGGTGCATTAAAGGGTGGTCTTCTTGCGGTATGGAGGATACTTCGCTGTAATCCTTTTTCCCACGGAGGCTATGACCCTGTACCGTAAAGACAGGAATGTACTTGAAAATTGAATATTGATCGATCGAAGGAACCTCCTGTCATTTATGGATTCTAGGAGGAAATGAACTTGGAAATGATTTTAGCGACAAAGAGCAGCACTCCTATCATTGGTCAGCTTGCGACCGTTATGGGATGGATCATGGATGGTATTTACAGATTGCTGAATATCTTTGGAATTCAGAATATCGGTCTTTGTATTGTCATCTTCAGTATCCTTATTTATGCTCTTATGACCCCACTGCAGATCAAACAAGCAGAAATTCTCTAAGCTGAGTGCAATCATGCAGCCGGAACTTCAGAAAATTCAAAAGAAGTACAAGGGAAAAAAACAACGATACTGCTGCAATGCAGAAAATGCAGGAGGAAACACAGGCTGTATATCAGAAATACGGCGTATCTCCTACAGGAAGCTGTGTACAGCTTGCAATCCAGTTCCCTATTTTGATGGCCTTATATCAGGTAATTTATAAAATTCCGGCATATGTAGGAAGCGTAAAGGATATCCTTGCATCTGCAGTTACCAGTATTACAGGTGTAAACGGATATACAGATATCCTTCAGCAGTTTATTACAGATAATAAGATGACAAGAGTTCAGCTTATTATGGATGGAAGTAAAGCTACAAGTAATTCAGTCACAGACTTTTTGTATGCATTATCACCTTCCCAGTGGAAAACACTTGCTGAGACAAGCCAGTTTGCAGGATTTACTGATACGCTGAACAGTACTGCAAAAGAGATTTCACATGTGCAGAATTTCTTTGGTCTGAATATCGCTGATCAGCCACTGACTTATATTAAAGCAGTTTTTGTAGGTGGATCTGTTCTTCTTGCTATCGTTGCGATTCTTATTCCGATACTTGCATGGGCTACACAGATGATCAACTTAAAGCTGATGCCTCAGGCAGCACAGCAGGACGCAATGATGAATTCCATGAAGACAATGAATATGGTAATGCCGCTGATGTCAGCAGTATTCTGTTTCACATTCCCGGTAGGTCTTGGTATTTACTGGGTAGCAAGTGCAGCAGTAAGAAGTGTGCAGCAGGTTGTTATCAATAAAAAGATGGATAAGATCCAGATTGAAGACCTGATCAGTGAGAATATGAAGAAGATGGAAAAGAAGCGTGAGAAAGCGGGACTTCCACCTCAGAAGATTACAAATCAGGCCCATCAGAGCGCCAAGAATATCAATAAGATTGAAAAAGGCAGCAGCAATACAAATGTTGAGACAAGAGCCAAGAAGGTTGAAGAAGCTTACAAAGACGCTGCGAATGCAAAACCTGGCAGCATTACTGCAAAGGCCAATCTGGTAAAAGCATTTGATGAGCGTAATAAGAAGAAGTAGTCAGGAACGGAGGGGTTGGCATGGAGGATTATATCCAGTTTTCAGCGAAAACAAAGAGTGAAGCAATTACAAAAGCATGTATCGAGCTTGGCGTATCCAGTGACCAGCTTGAGATTCAGGTAATAAGTGAAGGCAGCAACGGATTTTTCGGAATCGGAAGCAAGCCTGCAGTAATTAAGGTTCGTAAGATTGAGCCGGTTTCTGAGGAAGAAGAAATGAAGGAGATCGTAGAGACAGTGAAACTTGATTCCTTCAAAGAGGAAGCCCGGTTCAGGAAGAAAAGAAAACGGAAGCTATAAAACCGGTAAAGAAAGAAATCAAAGAGCCGAAAGCTGTTTCTGAGAAACCAAGACAGCCAAAACCTGTAAAGGAAAGGGCTGCAAAAGAAAAACAGCCGAGAGAATTCAGAGAGCCAAAAGAGAAACAAGTCAGAGAAAAGACGGCTAAACCGGCAAAGCCTGTTGAGATCCTTACAGATCCGGAAGAGATTAAAGAAGTAGAAAACAGAGCAAAGGTATTCCTTCGTGATGTATTTGCGTCCATGAATCTTGGAGAAGTAGAGATTACATCTGAATATAACACAACGGACGGAAGTCTGGAAGTTGACTTTGAAGGCGAAGATATGGGAATCCTTATCGGCAAGAGAGGCCAGACTCTGGATTCTCTTCAGTATCTGACGAGTCTTGTGGTAAATAAAGGTAAATCAAATTACATTCGTGTAAAACTTGATACAGAAGATTACCGCAAGCGCCGTAAAGAAACTCTTGAGAACCTTGCAAGAGGTATTGCTTATAAAGTAAGAAAAACCCGCAAGCCGGTTATTCTTGAGCCAATGAATCCTTATGAGAGAAGAATTATCCATTCTGCTCTTCAGGGAAATAAATTCGTTGAGACAGTCAGTGAGGGTGAAGAGCCTTACCGTCATGTAGTGGTAAAATTAAAAAGAAATTAATAATATGACTGCTTCATTGCAGATATGAAAAAAGAATGTTATTCTAGGTGAAAGCGTGAATAGCACGTAACTTTGCGTGTGTACTTTTGCCTGGAGTAACATTTTTATTTTACGGAAAGTCTTGTATATATACCAGAGAGATTACACACTTGCAGAAAAAAATACAGTAGTCAGTGTGATTTTCCTGTTATGTATATAAGATGACAGAATTATTGTAACAGTCTACTGTTCCGCAGGGGCGGAACTATTATAGAACAGGCAAGTGAGGAGAAAAAAATGGAAACAACAATCGCAGCAATTTCCACAGCCATGAGTGCGTCCGGAATCGGAATCATCCGTATCAGCGGCGAGAATGCCATGGATGTGATTTCCCGTATCTACAGATCAAAAGGCGGGAAGAAAAAAATAAAAGAAGTTCCGACTCATACCATTCATTATGGATATATTTATGATGGAGAGGAACTGATTGATGAGGTTCTGGTAATGATCATGCATGCACCGAGGACTTTTACAGGAGAAGATACAGTAGAAATAGACTGTCATGGTGGTGTATATGCTATGCAGAGGGTTTTGGATACAGTGCTGAAAAATGGTGCCGAAATTGCAGAACCAGGAGAATTTACCAAACGTGCCTTCCTGAACGGACGGATGGATCTATCCCAGGCAGAGGCTGTTATGGATGTTATACAGGCGAAAAATGAATATGCGCTTCGCAGTTCCATGGATCAGTTAAGAGGTTCTGTGCAGAAAGCAATCCGAGATATCAGAGAAAAGCTGATTTATCACATTGCATATATAGAATCGGCACTGGATGATCCGGAACATATCAGTCTGGATGGATATCCCCAGGAACTTCTGGAAGTTGTGGATAATGAACAGAAAGAAGTGAAGCGCCTGTTGAAAACTTCTTCTGACGGAAAGATGATCCAGGAGGGAATCCAGACAGTTATCCTTGGAAAACCAAATGCCGGAAAATCCTCACTGTTAAATCTTCTGATCGGAGAAAACCGGGCTATTGTGACAGATATTGCAGGAACGACCAGAGACATTCTGGAGGAATATATCACACTTCATGGAATATCTCTGAAGATTATTGATACAGCCGGAATCCGGGAAACAAAGGATATTGTGGAAAAAATAGGGGTAGACAGAGCCAGAGAAATGGCACAGAAAGCAGATCTGATTCTTTATGTAGTGGATTCTTCTGTTCCGCTTGACGAAAATGATGAAGAAATCATGGAAATGCTTACTGGAAAAAAGGCGATTATCCTGTATAATAAAACTGATCTTCAGCCGGAAATCCAGCCGGAAATCCTGAAAGAAAAAACAGGACATCCTGTAATTCCGATTTCTGCAAAAGAAGAAAAAGGCATTACAGAACTGGAAGAACAGATTAAAGATATGTTTTTTTGGAGGAGAGATTTCCTTTAATGATGAGGTATATATTACAAATGCCCGTCATAAAGCAGCATTGGAAGAGGCTGACAGAAGCCTTGATCTGGTCAGAAACAGTATCGAAAGGGGAATGCCGGAAGATTTCTTTTCTATAGATCTTATGAATGCATATGAAAATCTGGGTAAAATCCTCGGAGAGTCTGTTGGTGAAGATCTGGTAAATGAGATATTCAGCAAGTTTTGCATGGGTAAATAAAAATCAAAAAATCGCCGAAGGCGATTTTTGAAAGAATAGAATGAGCAGTTGTAAAATAAAAGGAGACAAAATGAGAACGTTAGTAGAAGATTATGATATTGTTGTAGTCGGTGCCGGTCATGCCGGATGTGAAGCAGCACTTGCGGGTGCGCGCCTGGGCCTGAATACAGTGATGTTTACTGTAAGTGTAGACAGTATCGCATTAATGCCATGTAACCCGAACGTAGGTGGCAGTTCCAAAGGCCATCTGGTAAGAGAGCTTGATGCCCTGGGCGGTGAAATGGGAAAAAATATTGACAAGACCTTTATCCAGTCCAAAATGCTTAACTGTTCCAAAGGACCTGCAGTGCACTCCTTACGTGCGCAGGCTGACAAACAGGCATACAGCAATGAAATGAGAAAAACGCTTGAAAATACACCTAATCTGACTATTAAACAGGGAGAAGTAACAAAACTTCTGGTCGAGGACGGAAAGATTACAGGGGTAAAAACATATTCCGGTGCAACTTATAACTGTAAAGCTGTGGTCCTCTGTACAGGAACTTATTTAAAAGCAAGATGTATTTACGGTGATGTAAGTAATTATACAGGACCAAACGGACTGCAGGCAGCCAACTATCTGACTGATTCTCTGAAAGAGCTGGGAATTGAAATGTTCCGTTTTAAAACAGGAACACCTGCCCGTATTGCCGGAAATACAATTGACTACAGCAAAATGGAGGAACAGTTTGGAGATGAGAGAGTTGTACCATTTTCATTCTCAACTAATCCGGAAGATGTTCAGATAGAGCAGAAATCCTGCTGGCTGACATATACAAATGAGAAAACTCATGAGATCATTCGTGCAAACCTTGAACGTTCTCCGTTGTATTCCGGTATGATCGAAGGAACCGGTCCGCGTTATTGCCCGTCAATTGAAGATAAAGTAGTTCGTTTTGCAGATAAGAACCGTCATCAGGTATTTATTGAGCCGGAAGGTCTCTATACAAATGAGATGTATATTGGTGGAATGTCCAGTTCTCTGCCGGAAGATGTGCAGGAAGAAATGTATCATTCCGTACCGGGACTGGAACATGCAAAAATCGTAAAAAAATGCATATGCCATCGAATATGACTGTATTAATCCACGTCAGTTATATCCTACACTGGAATTTAAGAAAATCAAAGGACTGTTCAGCGGCGGTCAGTTTAACGGAAGCTCAGGGTATGAAGAAGCAGCGGCGCAGGGACTGATCGCAGGAATTAATGCTGCTCTGGAAGTTAAAGGTCAGGAACAGCTGATTCTTGACCGTTCTGAGGCTTATATTGGTGTTCTTATTGATGATCTGGTAACAAAAGAAAACCATGAGCCATACAGAATGATGACCAGCAGAGCGGAGTACAGATTACTTCTCCGACAGGATAATGCGGATCTGAGACTTCGTAAAAAGGGATATCAGGCAGGGCTCATCAGTGAAGAGGATTATCAGAAAATCCTTACGAAAGAAGAACAGATAAAAACAGAGATCAGCAGAGTAGAACATACAAATATCGGAGCAAACAAAGAGGTTCAGACCCTTCTGGAAAGCTATAACAGCACACCGCTGAAATCCGGAACCACTCTGGCAGAACTGATCCGCCGTCCGGAACTTTCTTATGAAGCAATCAAACCACTTGATAAAGAACGTCCGGAGCTGCCATGGGATGTACAGGAACAGGTTGACATTAACATCAAGTATGATGGATATATCCGCAGACAGTTAAAACAGGTAGAACAGTTTAAGAAACTGGAAGCAAAGAAAATCCCGACAGATCTTGATTATGAGAAAGTTGGAAGCCTGAGAATCGAAGCACGTCAGAAACTGGAAGCATACAGACCGATTTCAATCGGACAGGCTTCCCGAATTTCAGGAGTTTCTCCTGCTGATATATCAGTTTTACTGGTGTATCTTTCCAGTACGAAATAATTAATATAATACGCTTTAATGTGCTTATAAAAACAAGAAATTGGCAAAAAATATTAAAATAGTACATAAAAGAGTAAAATAACGGACTATAAATAACAGATAAAATCATAAAAGCACATAAAACAACCCTGTAAAACATACAAAATAATAAATAAGTAAGAAAAGGAAGAATAATACATGCCGTATAATACTGACGACATTAGGAAATAGGATGCAGAGAACTGGGTATAGAGCTGAGCCAGAAGACAGAAAAATCAGTTTATCCAGTTTTATGAATTTCTGGTAGAAAAAATAAGGTTATGAATCTGACAGGTATTACTGAGTTTGAGGAAGTACTTACAAAGCACTTTCTTGACAGTCTTGCCTGTGTAAAAGCCATTGATATGACAAAAGTAAAAACAATTATGGACATCGGTACAGGTGCCGGATTTCCAGGTGTGCCTTTGAAAATTGCTTTTCCACATCTGGAGGCATGTCTGCTGGATTCTCTGAAAAAGAGGGTAAACTTCCTTGAGGAAAGTTTTGAGCTTCTTGGATTAGAAGGGATTAAGGCGATTCATGGAAGAGCAGAAGAGTATGCAAAAAATAAAGAGTATCGTGAGAAATATGATCTCTGTGTATCCAGGGCAGTATCAAACCTTGCAACTCTGTCAGAATATTGTCTTCCTTATGTAAAGACAGGAGGAACTTTCATTTCCTATAAATCAGGAACTGTACAGGAAGAGGCAGAAGAAGCAGAGAAAGCAATCAATATCCTCGGTGGTCAGGTGAAAGACATCACATACTTTAAATTGCCGGACTCCGAGATTGACCGATCCCTTGTCATTATAAATAAGAAAAAATCTACACCTGGAAAGTATCCGCGTAAAGCAGGAACACCATTAAAAGAACCATTGTCATAATAAATCTATGTATAGTTGTCTCATGAAATCTTCTGGCAAAAAATGCCGAGATTTCGGGACAGCTATTTTTTTCAAACAAACATCACAGAATAATCACACTTTTATCCTAATTTCATCACAACTTCATCATAAACTATTTTTATAGAGATGTCCTCGGGTTCCCCCATTCTCTGTTTCACCTGGGGACATTTTCTATATTTTATTTTGGCAAAAATTAAGAGGAGGAGAACACATTGATTGAAGTAAACAATCTGGTTAAACGATATGGTAACCATACGGCAGTTGACCACCTTTCCTTTAAAATAGAGAAAGGCAAAATCTATGGATTTCTGGGACCAAACGGTGCAGGAAAATCCACTACAATGAATATGATAACCGGATACATCGCATCCACCGAAGGAACCGTCAAAATTGACGGACACGATATCCTCGAAGAACCGGAAGCGGCAAAGAAATGTATCGGTTATCTGCCTGAACAGCCGCCGGTCTATTTTGATATGACTGTCCTGGAATACATGAAATTTGTGGCAGATCTCAAGAAAATCCCAAAAGATAAAAAAGCAAACATGATCGAAGAAGTCATGGATATGGTAAAGATTTCAGACATGAGAAACCGTCTGATAAAGAACCTGTCAAAAGGTTACAGACAGAGAGTTGGTCTTGCTGAGGCGATTATGGGGTATCCGGAGGTGATCATCCTGGATGAGCCGACAGTAGGTCTTGATCCTAAACAGATTATTGAAATCCGAACCTTAATTAAAGAATTAAAAAAGAAACATACCGTTATTCTCAGCTCGCATATACTTTCTGAAGTAAGCGCGGTATGCGATTACGTGCTGATCATTTCTCATGGAAAACTGGTAGCAAGCGATACTCCTGAGAATCTTGGAAAACTTGCAGAGGGATCCAATACTCTGGAGATGCTTATTAAAGGTGAAAAAACACAGATCAGGCAGGCTCTCGAGGGAATCGAGGGAGTCAACAGCGTAACAATGGAAAAAGATGAGAAACAGAATCTCTGGAGTGTGAAAGTTTCAACAGAGGAGCAGAATGACATTCGGGAAGAAGTATTCTACAAAATGTCGGAGATTAACAGCCCAATCTATGAGATGAAGTCTAGGAAAGTATCACTGGAGGAAATCTTCCTTGAACTTACTGCATCCGATAAACCAATATCTGCAGACGAAGTCCCAAATACACCTGAAGATAAAGATACTGATGCCGGTAAATCAAACGAGACAAACGTAAAACAGACATCAGCAGAAATACCGGAAGAACAGAATAATGATAAAGGGGGAGAGAAATAACCATGACAGCTATATATAAAAGAGAGCTGAAAAGTTACCTGACATCCATGGTAGGATATTTATTTATCTTTTTCATTCTTGTACTGACAGGTATTTATTTTTCAGCATATCAGCTTTCAGCAGCATATCCGAAATTTGAATACACCTTAAGTGCAATTACCTTTGCATTCCTGATCGGAGTACCGATTTTGACTATGCGTGTACTTGCAGAGGAAAGAAAACAGAAAACAGATCAGCTGCTTCTGACAGCACCGGTTTCTGTGAGCGGTATTGTAATAGGTAAATATCTTGCACTGGTAACTGTATTTGCTGTTCCGATGGCAGTTATGTGTACTTATCCGCTGATTATGTCCAGGTTTGGCACAGTAGAGTTTGCATCTGCATATACAGCAGTCCTGGGATTCTTTCTCCTGGGATGTGCAAATATTGCAATCGGTGTATTTATGTCAGCATTAACTGAGAGCCAGGTAATTGCAGCGGTACTCACATTTGTTTTCTTATTTGCATTTTACATGATGAATGGTATTTCTTCATTCTTCTCTCAGACATCTATGTCGACATGCGTGACATTTGGGTTATTGATCCTGGCAGCAGCCATCATTATCTATACCATGATCAAGAATATTCTGATCTCAGCAGTGATCGGTGTGATCGGAGAAGTGGCACTGATTATTATTTATGTAGTAAAATCCAGTATTTTTGAGGGCGGTATTCAGAAAGTCCTGGATGTGTTTAATCTGAGCGGACACTTTGATAATTTTACAAGTAACATCTTTGATATAAAAGGAATTGTATATTTTCTTTCTGTGATTGCAGTATGCCTGTTCCTTACAACACAGTCTATTTTGAAGAGACGCTGGAATTAGTGGGGAGGTGAAAGAAAATGAAACTGAAAGAAAAGATGAAAAATAATAACCAATAAAAAATTTAGAACAAAAAGAAAACTAGATTGGACACCAATACAAGTAAGAAAGACATAATAC
>ENA-OQNF01000066-OQNF01000066.1-human-gut-metagenome-genome-assembly--contig:-NODE-66-length-17083-cov-3.030962_pt1 | contig 17083 bp, 13 predicted proteins | sample MGYA00242628_ERZ504878 | MGnify/ENA primary metagenome ERZ504878 (study PRJEB26092, sample SAMD00036383) | human gut metagenome | host: Homo sapiens | study: EMG produced TPA metagenomics assembly of... | reverse complement strand
CTTATATCTTTGCCTCGCTCTGTTTGTTACTCACCGTGGTGTTTTTTGCTGTACGCTGTCAGATGATACCGGACAGCATAGTGGGGCAACGGACGTCATGCTGACCGAAAACATAGCGTTTATGCAAGCTTTGGAAAGCACGTTCCTTTTCTATTTCCAAATGGCTGATTATAGTATTGCCGGTAGTGGCTGCCATCTGTACATTAAGGCTGGTTATCAAAAAAAGTAGTACGGGGGTCACTCCTCTATGGAATCATCGGTTGTGTTCTTTGCCTGTTTGTCGCTTTAGACGGGGTATATCAGCCAACAATACTAGCTGTAAAATCCGATAAACATCTGGCAGAAGATATCAGAAAACAGGTGCCTGAAGGAGTCGTTTATTCATATACAGACAGAATGATACGGTTTTATTGTACAAATTATTATATGAATAACCAAATGCGGAATTTCACACTGGAAAATCCGCAAGAAGGGTATGTCATACTTTCTGCAAATGCACAAGAGGAGTTTTTAAAGAATTACAATGCAAAATATCAGCTGGAAGAGGTCTTCCATACAGATTACAGAAGTTGCGACTTACGCAATACGGTAATCATGTACAAGTTCAACGAGAAACGGAAATAGTTATATCCGGCAGATTCTGCACCGATTGGGACGCGGACTATATGAATCAGTATGGAATTCATATAGTCCGCGTCCAAGTTTTACTATCTGTTCCCTAAATCATCATAAACAGTTTGCAATATCGCCTTACCCTTATCCAGACGGGACTCGTCAGCTTCAGGCTCATTAAAAAGAATACTGCCGGAATTATTATCAAATACCGTCACTCCTGTACTGTCCCGGAATGAGAACCCATTATTGAAACTATAAAAGGCAAAAGGATACTTATAATCACTTCCCAATACATTACGGCTAAACGTAAATGCAGTATGTTCCAGCCCAAGCTGCCCCAACAAAGTGGCTGCCAAATCGGTCTGATTCATAATCTTGTCCACCTGCATAGGCTGTTTTACCGCTCCACCTAACCATAACAAGGGAATATGATAAAAACGAGGCATCGCATTAGACCCCTCACGCGGGTAATAGAAACCATGATCGGGAAGGCAGATAAACTAAAAGATCTTTCCATGCGGGAGTCTGCTTCAACCGGTCAATAAACTTACCCAGACATTCATCTGTATAAGCAAAGGCATTGGGAATTTTATCTTCCAGCCGGTGATAAGGAACTTCGAAAGGTTCATGACTGCTAAGTGTCAGAAACGCAGTATGCCAAGGCCCTTCTTCCTTCCGGTTTCTTAACTGATTATATAAATATTCAAAAGTAATATCATCATTCACTCCCCAGGCATTACTGGTCTGTTCGGCCAATGAAAAAATCTGTATTGGCTATAAGACGCTGATAACCGGTACTCAGCAGATAACTCTTCATATTGGTAAAGTTGATATCACCTCCATACAGGAAATCTGTTTTATAACCCGCCTTGGACAATCCTTCAGCTATAGCAGGCAGCGTACGGCTCTTGGCAGGAATTTTCATTACCGATGCCGTAGGCAATCCAAGGTAACCGCTGAAAGTACAGACTGTTCCACGGTCGGTACGGAAACTATTGGCATAACAGTTTGTAAAAAAGATCCCTTCCTTTGACAGACGGTTAAAGTGGGGTGTCACATCAGGAAGACCGCCTAAAGGTTCTACAAAAGCACCTCCAAAACCTTCCATCAAAATAATAAGAATATTGGGACGCTTGGTATTCAGGACTTGAATAATACTATCCCCATCTGTTGTAGGATAAAGTCCGTCAAACAATGCAGCCCGCTTCTCTTCATCAAAGAAATTGAACTCTGATGCAAAATCCTGGGATTTACCCATAGAAGACAACAAACTGAAATCGGGATTGACCGCCGAATGATTCAAGAAAGGTTCGTTGCTGAAATATACTTGCCCTATATTAGAAGTGGATTCCGTTACACCACCACGTATAATGACGAAAAGCACACCTCCTAATAACAGCATTCCCGCAGTTCCCGTTATCCGTTTCCGGGTGGCAGTCAAAACGGAAGGCGTGATTTTCAGCAAGACCCAACTATTCAGAGCTATGAGTAACAAGATGGCAAGAACCCTCAGCAAGATAAATCCAACGGAAACACTCGCCAAAGCTTCCTTCGGTGAATCGATATAAAGAAAAACAGATACGTCCAGTTTAAATCCCCAAAATGTATATAATGCCATATCTACCACAAAAATGATAGAAATAAGCGCGGCGGCCAAAATATAATACCCGTAAAGTATTTTTTTCAAAGGGAATTTCCTAAACCAAATACTTATCAGTACCAACAAGAATGGAAATGCAGTAAGATATCCCGCCGTAGCGGCATCAAGACTGGCTCCATGAATCATTACCTGCATATAATCGGCAAACCCGAATCCTTTTTCAATGGAACCATTATAGAGCATGAATAATGGTTTCTGTAGAATAAATATCAGTAAGACCGTAAAAAAGTACAAGCTGATATAAGCAATCCTCTTTTTCATATCTTCAGTTCTTTATTATTTCCGTCCGAAATCAGCCGGGACCTCTCCCCATCGGTCGGTTTCCCACTTCAATAAAGGTGTGGTATATTTATTTTCTTTCAGCCAAATTTCGGCCCGTTCTATCATTTGAAAAAGTTTCTCCGTCTGAGGAGTCCGTTCCAGTTTAGTTTTACATTTCTTCTGCTTCACCCAACTCAACGCATTACGGCTGTCCGAGTAAACAGGCATATTGATATTTTTCTGCTTCATCAACGCCAAAGCATGGACAATGGCAAGAAACTCTCCAATATTATTCGTTCCATAAACAGGACCGAAATGAAAAACCTCCTGTCCGGTAAACAAATAAACGCCCCGATATTCCATCGGTCCGGGATTTCCACTGCAAGCAGCATCCACAGCCAGGCAGTTCATATCAAAGTTCTCGGGAAGTTGTTTAGGAACATCTTCTTTTTTAACAGCATTCTTACCTATATAATGGAAAGCGGAAGAAGCCAAGGCGTGTTCCGCCTCCTCTTTGGTCTCGAATGACTTGTATTGTGCGCCATCGTAACCTTTTATCTGTAGCTGGCAGTCAGTCCAAGAGTCATAAACTCCCGGATTGACGCCTTTCCATACTACATAATATTTCTGTTTCTTTACCATTTACATACGTTCAGGCACTTCAATACCCAGTAGGCCCATTGCTGTCTTTACAATCTTACCCACATTAGCACTCAATGCCAGACGGAAGACTTTCAACGCTTCATTTTCTTCACGCAGAATACTGAAATCATGATAGAACTGGTTGTATTCTTTCACCAAATCGTATGCATAGTTTGCTATAATGGAAGGATTATAGTCTGAGCCTGCCTGCTTGACAACCGATTTAAAATCAGCCAGCATCTGAATCAAACCTTCTTCTTTTGCGCTCAGTTCCAAACCTGCTGGAATGATTTCGGGAATAACGATACCTGCTTCAGCCGCTTTGCGTAATACAGACTGGACACGGGCATACGTATACTGAATGAAAGGTCCTGTATTGCCATTGAAATCTATCGATTCTTTCGGGTTGAAAGTCATATTTTTACGTGCGTCCACCTTCAGGATAAAATATTTCAAAGCGCCCAAACCAACAATACGGGCAATATTGTCGGCTTCTTCTTGAGTCAGACCGTCCAATTTACCTAATTCAGCAGAAGTTTCCTTAGCAGTTTCAATCATTGCTTCCATCAAATCATCCGCATCCACTACTGTACCTTCACGACTTTTCATTTTGCCCTCGGGCAGCTCTACCATACCGTATGAGAAATGAACCAATCCTTTGCCCCATTCAAAACCCAATTTGTCCAACAAGATAGAAAGTACCTGGAAATGATAGTTTTGTTCATTACCCACTACATAAATCATCTTGTTGATGGGGTAATCCTGAAACGTAATTTGGCAGTACCAATATCCTGGGTCATATAAACAGAAGTACCGTCACCGCGAAGAAGCAACTTATGGTCCAGTCCTTCGGCAGTCAAATCAGCCCATACAGAGTTATCCTCTTTCCGGTAGAAGAAACCTTTTTCCAATCCTTCCATCACTTTCTCCTTACCTTCCAGATAGGTATTCGATTCATAATAAATTTTATCGAAAGTAACTCCCATCATCTTATACGTTTCATCGAATCCGGCATATACCCAGTCATTCATCTTCCTCCACAAGGCACGGATCTCAGGGTCATTCGCCTCCCACTTACGGAGCATCTCGCGAGCTTCCAGCATCAGAGGAGAGTTTGCCTCTGCCTTAGCTTTAGCTTCTTCTTCATTCAAGCCTTCAGCCTGGTACTGAGCTGTCAGTTCCTTTACCTCAGCCTTGTAATGCTTGTCAAAAGCTACATAATAGTCACCAATCAAATGGTCCCCCTTCTTGCCCGATGATTCAGGTGTTTCACCGTTACCATATTTCAACCAGGCCAGCATGGACTTACAGATATGGATACCACGGTCATTCACAATATTGGTCTTGACCACCTTATTGCCATTTGCCGCCATGACATTTGCCAAGGCATTTCCCAACAGGTTGTTACGGACGTGACCCAGATGAAGCGGCTTGTTTGTATTGGGAGAAGAATACTCAATCATCACCAACGGAGAGTTTTCCGTAGCCTTTTCAATACCGTATTCGGGAGCAGCCTGAATAGAATTCAAAAGTTCAATCCAACAATCCGAAGCAATTGTCAAATTAAGAAAGCCCTTCACTGCATTGTAGGCTGAAACCAATTCGGGAGCATGCTCTTTCAGGTATCCGCCTATTTCCTGTGCGGTCTGTTCAGGAGCTTTCTTGGACATTTTTCAGAAAAGGGAAAACAACCAAAGTAAGATGTCCTTCAAACTCTTTCTTAGTCTTTTGCAGTTGTACCATTTTTCCGGGTACATCCTGTCCGTACAACGTTTTGATAGCGCTGATAATGGACGTGGTGAGTTTTTCTTCTATATTCATAATATGTACGTACACTTATTTGTTATTGAGTTGCAAAGATAGACATTTTTAGGCGAAATCTTTCCTATCTTACTTTAATTTACTATCTTTCCTCTCCGCAAACTATATCCTTTTTAACTAAAAAAATAAGTATCAAAAAGTCAAAAGTCACTATTTTATCGAATAAGAATAAGAGGACAACTTTCACTAATCAAGAGAATTCCACTTTATAAAAAGCTAAATTATCTGCATAAACATACAATGACTAATTAAATATGTCCAACAACACATTCCCAGTTCATTAGAAATATAAAAATACATTGACTACAAGAATTAATTCAACACGAAATTACATAAACACTTGATTGATAAAACAATATTATATATTAAATCCACATTAAAACAAGACAAACACTATTTTGATAAAGTTAAGAAAAACCGTATATTTTTATCCTAAAGAAAGGACTTCGTAAAAAATATATTAAAATATATTATCCTATTTAAATCAAAATACATATATTTGCGGTCATTATTAAATAATGCAATTATAAGAATGCAAGCAAAAAGAAATCCTAATGCAGTTGAATAGTAATAAAACCACTATGGAAAACGACACAATGATACAAGAAATTGCATTTACAATTTAAAAAAGAGAGTTCAATACATAATGCCTGAAATATGGCAATTTATAAACCCCTAATTAAAGCCAAGTTTATATGAGCAGATTTTCTTCATTATTATGTAGCTTGCTATTCTGCATGATTACATATGCACAGGAAATTACAGTAACTGGTAAAGTCACCGCAGGAGGCGAAGAAATGCCTGGTGTCACAGTAGCTGTAAAAGGACAAACTCGCGGTACCATCACTTCTACCGATGGCAGCTACCAGATTCAGGTTAACGGCAATGAAAGCCTGATCTTCTCTTTTGTAGGTTACGAAACAGTAACTATACCGGTAAACAAACGCAAAAGTTATTAACGTAGAATTGAAGGAAACAACCCAAATGGTAGATGAAGTAGTTATAACCGTTCCTTACGGTACTGCCAAAAAATCCACATTTACAGGGTCTGCAAGCTATATTGCCGCCGGCACTATTGAAAAAGCACAGGTCAGTAGTGTGTCAAAAGCATTGCAAGGAACTGTAGCTGGTTTACAGTCTTTTTCCTCCAGCGGTCAACCCGGATCAGACGCAACTATCCTGATTCGTGGAGTTGGTTCTGTAAACGCTTCAACCAATCCCCTCTATGTGGTCGATGGTGTTCCTTACGATGGTGCTCTTTCCTCCATAGCATCTTCAGATATTGCGTCAATCACTGTATTAAAAGATGCAGCTTCCGCTGCATTGTATGGCTCACGTGCAGCAAACGGCGTAATTATGATCACCACCAAACAAGGAAATAAAGATAGCGCACCCACCGTTGAATTATCTGCTAAATATGGTTTTTCAAGCCGTGCACGCGCAGACTACGACCAGTTGAATACAAACCAATATTATGAATTATATTGGGAAGCCATGCGTAACTATCGTATGGACAACGGTTACTCTGCCGAAGAAGCTGCAGCATGGGCATCAAGCAATGTTACAGGCAATCTAGGCATCAACCCTTATGGCAGTGCTTACCCTGAGCCAATCGGCCATGACGGAAAACTGGTAGCAGGCGCCAAACCATTATGGAACGACAGCTGGGACGACGCCCTTTCACAAGATGCACACTATACAGATTTAAATGTACGCGTAAGTGGTGGTAGCAAAACCTCCAAATATTTTGTTTCAGCAGGTTACATGGATGATCAAGGTGCTTATATCTGCTCTGGTTTCAAACGCTATACTCTCCGCGCCAACGTGACTTCAGATATCCGCAAATGGTTACAGATCGGATTGAATGTATCAGGAACTCATTCTGTTCAAGACTATCCCAAGCAAGATGACTCAACAATCTCCAATGTGGTCATGTTTGCCCGTTCATTGCCATCATTCTATCCAGTGTATCAACGTGACTTGGCAACTGGAGCATATTTATTGGACGAAAATGGTAACCGTATGTTCGATTATGGTGAGTATCGTCCTAACTCGTATGCAAAATATAATCTGCTGGCTTCCATGCCACACGATAAAAGCGAGATAAAACGCGATGCTGCTTCTTTACGTGGCTTTATCCAAATAACTCCTATCGAAGGACTTTCTTACAAAAATGTCTTTGAATATTGACTATAATAACAAAACAAATCATGACTACACCAATCCTACTTACGGTACAGGTTCTATCAGTGGTGGCAGCGTAAGCAAATACAACTACCGCACTACAGGCATGACTTTTAATAATGTCATTAATTATCAACACACGTTCAATGATGTACATGATATCCGTGTGATGGCCGGTCAGGAGTACTATGAATATAACACTTCCAATTTCGGCGGAAGCCGCAGCAAAGTCATCATGGATGGATTCTATGAGCCCGACGCAGCTTCCTCTTTAGGTGATTTTGGCGGAAACAGCGACCAATACAAGCTGTTAAGTTTCTTTGGAAGTGCTGAATACTCGTACGATCAAAAATACTTCTTATCGGCTTCTGTCCGTTCTGACGGTTCTTCCCGTTTCCATCCGGATCATCGTTGGGGTACTTTCTGGTCAATAGGCGCATCTTGGAAAATTATGCAGGAAGAGTTTATGAAGGACACATCAGACTGGCTATCTAATTTATCATTGCGTGCCAGCTACGGAGCGCAAGGTAATGACCAGGTAGGTTATTATGCGTATCAGGCGCTCTATTCCATACGTAATAACCTCGGTGAATCCGGTTTGCATGCTTATCGTCTGGCAACTCCTAATTTATCATGGGAAACCAATCTAAATACTAATATCGGCTTGGATTTTGGTTTCTGGAACAATCGCCTAAGTGGTACAATCGAATACTTTGAACGTCGTTCCAAAGATTTATTATTCTCTAAAGACTTAGTTCCATCTTCAGGTTTCTCAAGTATGGACGAAAATATTGGTGCCATCAAAAATTATGGATGGGAATTCCAAATCTCAGGATATCCTATCATGACTAAAGATTGGAAATGGAAACTTTCTTTTAATGCTACTACCTATAAAAACAAAATAACCTCATTACCTGCCGAAGAAATGTGGAGTGGCAACAAGAAATGGGTAAAAGGAGGATCGTTATATGACTTCTATTTAGTAGAATGGGCTGGTGTCAATCCTGAAAATGGTAATCCCATGTGGTATCGTTACAATACCAACGGAGAAAAAGTAACCACAGAAGACTATTCATCAACCACACCGGACGACAAAGTAAAATGTGGCAATTCACTACCAGACTGGACTGGCGGTCTTCAATCAGATCTTTCATTCAAAGATTTTACATTATCATTCTTATTCTCTTATTCCATTGGTGGTAAAATCTACAATGGGGATAAAGTTTCATTGATGAGCCAAGGACCTACAGGTACCAGTTGGAGCGTAGATATGTTAGACCGTTGGACTCCTGAAAATCCCTATACCGATGTACCACGTCTGACTACTTCTCCCAAAAGCTCATGGACAAACTCTTCAAATCGGTTCTTAGTTGACCGTTCATACTTACGTCTAGAGAATATTACATTACTCTTACAATCTGCCGAAGTCATTGCTGAACACATTGACACTGAAAGATGCAAGCATATTTTTTCAAGCAGAAAATATGCTGACATTAGCCAAACAACAAGGTCTAGACCCAGAGCAAACTTTCGGAGGCTCTACTTACTATCGTTATCCGGCAATGAAAACTATTTCATTCGGTATCAATGTGAAACTTTAATACAGAAAGAAGAATATGAAAACTATTTTTAAATATATATTTTCAGTCGCACTGGGAAGTATAATGCTCACTTCCTGCGATTTGGATACAATTCCTACAACTTATGTAGATGCCGGTTCTGTTTTCGGTAAAACAGGAGATGCCGAAAAAGTACTTAATGGTGGTTGGAACTACCTGATGGAAACTTTCAATTCTTACGCCAACCCTGGCTATGGAGCAATGTTACGTGCAAATGATGCAATGGGTTCTGACGTAGTACTAAACACCAAATATGGTTTTAGAGCACACAATGAATTTACCGCTATTTATGGAAAAGGGGGCACAAATACCCTAAGCTGGCTTTTAGCATACCGTGTTATTAATGACTGCAATGGTGTATTAGATAATATTGATGCTGCCGAAGGCACACAAATTGACAGAAATCGAATCAAGGGACAAGCGTTAGCCTTACGTGGTTTTCTATATTTACATCTAGCTTCTTGTTATTCTTTTGCCATTGATAAAGATCCAGATGCTGTATGTGCACCTATCTATACACAATCAACAGATGAAACAATTGCAGCTGAAGGAAAACCTGCATCAAGTGTCAGTGAAGTATATGCGCAATCTATCAATGATTTAGAAGAAGCATTAGAACTTATTCCCGAAACTTATGTACGTAACGCCAAACACAAAATTGATAATGAAGTTGTCCTAGGTATTCTCTCACGTGCCTGTCTTTATGCTCGTCAATGGGAAAAAGCTAAAACTTACTCAGACAAATTGTTAGCTAAAAACAATTATCTAATGACTGAAAGTGAATATAAAGCTGGATTCAATTCTGTAGACAATAAAGAATGGATTTGGGGGCATGCTCAAACCAACGATCAAAGTAATGCCAGTTATCAGTTTCATTATTTAGATACTACAACTAAAGGATCATACTATTATAGCTTCAATGTAGACCCTTACTTCCGTGATTTGTTCGAAGATGGTGATTATCGTAAAGATATGCTGTTCTGGGCTACAGATCCAGGAGCTGACGTTGAATCAGCAGCCTATGTATGGATGCGTAACTCTAAATTCAGATTCCGCGATATCGAAAACCAACTTGGTGATATCGTATTGATGCGCGTTGCTGAAATTTATTTGATAAATGCAGAGGCAAAAGCACATCTGAATGACCCAGATGCAATTAACAAATTAAATGATTTAAAAACAGCCAGAGGAGCAAAAACTATTAATACAAATCTTTCACAACAGGATCTATTGGAAACAATTTGGTTAGAACGCCGCAAAGAATTATGGGGTGAAGGATTCAGTTTGATAGACATTATCCGTAACCAACAGGCTGTAGTCCGCAAAGCATATCCCGAAGGTCCCATTGACTATATTTACACTGATGAAAACGGACAAACTCACACACTTAAGAAAAAAACTCAAGGACATCGCTTCTTCAATTTTCCCGATAAAAGTGCGTTCTGTCCAAATAGTAAATATTATTTATACAGAATTACAGATGCAGAAGAACTAGCGAATAAGAACCTTTACAAAGATCATCCTAAGCTCTCAATTTATACAGAATAACAGCAAACTCTAACAAAGTGAAAAACCGTAGCAAATGAATTGTTACGGTTTTTTTTATTTTTTCCCGGACAGATTAAGGAAAGACATACCTAAACAATCCTATAGAAGAAATTCCTAATCACGTTTTTTAATATGACCGGGAGTTTCCTGTTTTATTTCTTTTTCAAATCCTCAGGAGAAACCAATTTATAAAGCTTGTCACTAGGACGTACCTTATCGGGGACTTTAAAGGATACATGTTGACCTTTTCTTACCACATCCACCGGTTTCAAATCCACACGCGCCTCATCCAACGTCAGAAATACCGCTCCTGTAGTAGGTCCTGTAATCAGAAGTTTATCCCCCTATTTCATCTCAGCAGCTTCCACCAGAAACTCTGCAACACCAATATTAGAAAAGTACTTGATTCCCTTACCCACATACACTTTACGCTCAGTAGCCTCCGAACCATAGTTCTTACTCCATTCACCCAAACGCTGTCCTAAATAATACCCATTCCAAAATCCCCGATTGAATACAGTCTTCAGCCGCTCATCCCAAGCCTGCTTCTTCTCCTCGGTAAAAGTACCCTCCAGATAAGAACAAATAGCTTCTTTGTAACATTCCACCACAGTGCGTACATACTCAGGTCCACGGGCACGCCCTTCGATCTTGAAGACACGCACACCAGCCTCTATCATTTCATCCATAAAATGAATAGTTTTCAAATCTTTAGGAGACATGATGTATTTATTGTCCACCTCCAGCTCAATATCACTCTCTTTATCCTTCACATCGTATGCACGGCGACATATCTGCATACAAGCCCCCCGGTTAGCAGAAGCATTCATCTCATGCAAACTGAGATAACACTTGCCCGACACTGCCATACAGAGCGCCCCCGTGACAGAACATCTCAATGCGGACCAATTCTCCATTCGGACCTTTAATTTGTTCCTTCTGGATGTATCATAAATCACTCGCACCTGCTTTAAATTCAATTCACGTGCCAATACCACTACATCAGCAAAGCGAGCATAAAATTTCAATGCTCCGGCATTACTGATATTTAATTGGGTGGAAAGGTGTACTTCCTGCCCCACCTCGCAACAATAAGCCATTACCGCCACATCCGCAGCAATCACGGCACTGATGCCTGCCTCCTTAGCCGCATCGACAATGGTACGCATCAAAGCAATATCTTCATCATAAATAATGGTATTGATTGTAAGGTAGCTCTTGATACCATGTTTATCACAGATCTGTGCTATCTCACGTAAATCATTGACAGTAAATGTACTGGCAGAACGTGCACGCATATTCAGACTCTCAATTCCGAAGTAAATAGAATCCGCACCTGCCTGTATAGCTGCCGCCAGCGACTCACGTGAACCTACAGGAGCCATTATTTCAAAGTCTTTTATAGAAGCTTTCATTATTCTTTTGATTAATATGTGTGCAAAGGTAGGCTTTTTTCCGTATTTTTGCAGCCTGATTTCACCACAGATTACACAGATTCACACAGATTATAAATTAATACTCAAATGAATCTGATTTTTCTGTAACCCAAAGATAAACATACAACAATGAAGATTAGAAATATAGACCTGGACAAATACCCAATTTTCTTAGCCCCGATGGAAGATGTAACGGACCCCGCTTTTCGCCTGATGTGCAAGAAGTTCGGTGCTGATATGGTATATACCGAATTTGTATCAGCAGATGCACTGATACGCTCGGTAGGTAAAACTATGCAGAAGCTGAATATCAACGATGAGGAACGCCCTGTAGCCGTCCAGATTTATGGCAGAGACACGGAAACAATGGTAGAAGCGGCGAAAATAGTGGAAGAGGCGCATCCGGACATCCTGGATATTAATTTTGGCTGTCCTGTAAAACGCGTTGCCGGTAAAGGAGCCGGTGCAGGTATGCTGCAAAATATCCCGCTGATGTTGGAGATTACCCGTGCTGTTGTGGATGCTGTAAAAATTCCCGTTACTGTAAAAACACGTCTAGGTTGGGACAATGAGCATAAAATTATAGTAGATTTGGCAGAACAATTACAAGATTGCGGCATTGAAGCACTGACCATTCATGGACGTACCCGTGCACAAATGTACACTGGTGAAGCGGATTGGAGTTTAATAGGTGAAGTAAAAAAGAATCCCCGTATGCATATACCTATCATTGGAAACGGAGATATAACTACGCCACAACGTGCCAAAGAGTGTTTTGACCTGTATGGAGTGGACGCTATTATGATTGGCCGAGCCAGTTTTGGACGCCCGTGGATATTCAAGGAAATAAAACATTATATAGAAACCGGTAAGGAACTCCCTGCCCTTTCTTTTGAGTGGCGGCTGAATGTACTCCGCCAGGAAGTGTTGGACAGTGTGAATCTGCTTGACGAGCGCCGTGGGATTCTTCATGTACGCCGCCATCTGGCTGCTTCTCCTTTATTTAAAGGCATTCCCAACTTTAAAGAGACACGTATCGCCATGCTCCGTGCCGAAACAGTGAAAGAGCTTTTCAGTATTTTGGATTATATCAGGGGAAATTACGGAATGAATTGTTAATGCTACAATATATTAATGTGCCAATTGGCTGTGCTGTATTCCGCATGGCAATTGGCACATTAACATATTGGCATATTGTAGCATTAACACATTATTTATTCTATTTTACGCAAACCTCTTTTAGGAGAGAAATCAATGTTTTTAGGATTGCCCTTATAAGCCACCTCACCACTACTGGATGCTTTCGCAGTCAGCGAACCGGTCACATAACATTCCACATCACCAGAGGAACTGGCACTAGCAGTTACATTTACCGCCTTCATACCTTTTGCCTTTACATCCCCACTACTACTGGCTCTATAAGAAGCGTTCTCACAAATACCTGCCAAAATTACATCTCCGGAAGAGCTGGCATCAGCAGATACATTAGCAGCGTTCAGATTCTTGACAGATACATCACCAGAACTACTGGCATCAGCAGAGAAATTTGTACAAGATACCTTTTCCAGAATCACATCACCCGAACTATTAGCGGTAGCCGCAAAATCATCACAAGAAATAATGCTTCCTGTTACATCACCGCTACTGCTAGCCTTAACAGTAACTTTCCCACTCGTTTTCAGTCCATTCTTTATAATAATGTCACCAGAGCTGGAAGCTTTCAAGCTGTTCACAGCCGGAGCAGAAACTCTTACTTCCTTTTTATGTTTTCCGTTTATTGAAAAATTGTTTCTTGGCGATTTAAAACCAACCTTAAGTACTCCACCCTCTACACGGACATCAATATAGTCCACCAAATTGTCCGGAGCATATATTTCCACATCCTGTCCACCGGAACTTTGAGTATAGATTACATCCACCGAAGAACTGGTAGAGATAGCATTAAAACTACCCACATTCACTTTTTTGGTAACATAGTTCTTGCTAGGAGTTATTCTCTCTGCACATGCTGTTACCGACACTAACATAAGAGTTACCGTCATTAAAGTTGATACTAATTTTCTCATATTACTTTTGTTTTATTTATTAGACGTTATTTCTATGCCAAACGTTGCAACGTTTGACCATTATTTTTAAAGCAAGATTCATGCCAGCAACATTTATCACTGATAATCAACAAGGTATAAACAAAGCAGGGTGTCCGAAAATGGACACCCTGTACGCTTTTATATGCTTTTTAAAACTATTTCAGTACAAGTTGGAAGACTACAGAAGCAAACCAACGCTTATACATATAAGTAGCCGTAATATAAATACATACCGCCGAAATCCATCCGGCAATAACATCAATCAAATAATGCGCCTGAATATAGACCGTAGCACAACATAGAAGTACATAGAACGGTGCCAAGAAATAACATAGTTTCTTATTAACACGATAGGCCATAATCATCACAATGGTAGATATACCGACATGTGAACTAGGAAAAGCAGCAGTAGGCCGTTCCCCCACTTCCTGTGAGGCTTCCACCAAATTAAAGAAGAAACCATGATCAAAACCGGGACCAGGCAGCAGAATATCATTATTATTAAAATAATCACCGATAGCAGGGAAATGCTGCGCCATCACATTATCCATTCCGATAGCAGGGAAATAAAATTGCGGACCGGCAACCGGAACCAATATATAAATAAGATAATAGATAAAAAACGAAGTGACCAACACAAAAGAAACCTTTTCAAACCACTCAAAACGAAACAAGAAATAATAAATAGTCACAATCCCAATCATTGGATAATAAGCAAAATACCCCATATTAAATGGTTCACTGAACCACATGGAAGGAAAATGTTCACTAAATTCTACCGAAGGCTGGCAACGGAACAAAAACTGCTCCGCCGAAGCGAAGAAATTATCCAGATTGGGAAAAAGACGATTAAATTCAAAGGTATCGGGATACCAATACGCTAAAAATGCCATCTGCACAGCCATTCGTATAAATGCCGTAAGTTTACACGGATACTTACGATACAAATATATTAATGCAAACGTAATGGCCACAATGCCTGCACGCTCCGAAAGCATAATTACAGGGTGATCCATACGAGGAAATAATATTAAAACCATTATGGTCGTGAGGGCATTATATATCAGACTAATGCTCTCGACGGCAAACAATCCTTTCACACTGTCTACCCGTTTGAATAAATTTAAAGCCATCCTTCTTTCTTATACCATGCAATGATTTCCTTTACTCCCTTGTCTAAAGGGTACTCAGGACGATATCCCAGTTCTTCCACCAAGGGTGAAATATCGCATTGCCAATTACGTTGTTTCATTATTTTATATTTGTCAGCATTCAGCGTACTTACCTTTCCCAGGCAACGCGCTGAAAATTCAGCGAGCAAAGATACAACTTTTAAAATAAATAATGGGCATTTAATGTGTATAACCCACGGATTACCAAGTTCTTTTTGTATCAAATCAGAAAAAGTACGGCTGAAATAGACATTTCCGTCACTAACAAAATAGGCGCGCTGCCGCACTCCATGTTCTATTGCCAAAAAAACAGCTTGTACCAAATCTCTCACATAAATAAAGGTAAGATCCTGCCTTTTAAAACCAGGAGCAAAGTCTATATGCTGCTTGATAGACTTCACCATCAGAAAATAATCGCGTTCGCGAGGTCCATAAACTCCAGTAGGACGGAAAATCACTGTCGGAAAATCATTCAATGATTGCAGGTAATGTTCCGACTTTAGCTTACTGACCCCATATGCCGTATTGGGCATTGCCGTATCACGTTCACTAATAGGTGCATAATTATCTTCATGAATAGGACCGAAAATACTAAGTGAACTGATATAAACAAATTGCCGGGGAACCATATCCAAGGTCCTCAAAGCTTCTACAAAATTACGGGTATAAACATAATTACCTTTGTCGAATTCGTCTTTATGACGGCATTTAGTAACACCGGCACAATGAATGATATAATCCCATCCCTGATGCAATTGTTTATGAACAGCCAATTGCTCCGTCAACCTTCCGGGATGAGCAAAATCCAATTCGGCAAATTGAATGCGAGGATCTTTCAAATAGGCACGACTACTGCTTTTACGTACACCAGCCCATACCTGCATATCTCTCTCCAATCCTCCTTCCACCAGGAAACTGCCAATAAATCCGCTTGCTCCGGTTACCAATACTTTCTTTAATCGGCAAGTATTCTTCTGTGCAAATTCTTCGTTATTCATTCTTCGTATTTTATTTCACCGGTTCCACATGAATACCCACATGAGTATCCTCTCCAAATTTTTCTTTTAATCTATGTTCAATACCTGTTGCTGTTTCGTGCGCTTTATGCAGAGAAATGTTCCCATCCATGCGTATATGAATCTCTATAGCATAATTGTTCCCAATGCGTCGCGTGCGTAAATGATGCGGCTCGCTCACTCCATCAAAAGATAACACAATCCCCTCTATCTCACGTTCCACGCTATCCGGCAAAGACTTTTCCAGCAATTCATCCAAGCAAGGAATCAGCAACTTAATGGAAACCCGCATAATAAAGAAACTGACTGTCACAGCGGCAATAGGATCAAGTACCGCCCAATGAGGACCAAGTAAAATCGCTCCGCCAATACCGACAGTCGTACCAATGGATGATAATGCATCACTCCTATGATGCCATGCATTCGCCACAACAGCCTGTGAATCGCATCTTTTCCCCACTCTGACTGTATATTGATAAAGTATTTCCTTCAACAAAATAGAAATAATGGCAGCAACCAATGCCAACATTCCCGGTTGACGAAGCTCCCCACCTCGTAGAAAAACCAATATTTCTGTTGCTCCATTCCATAATATTCCAAATCCTATCCCCAATAATGCCATACCAATGAAAGCAGTAGCCAATGTTTCATATTTCCCATGACCATAATCATGGCTCTTGTCCACTGGTTTATTGGATATACGTACAAAAAGAATCACTACTACGTCCGTAATGAAGTCAGATAGAGAATGAACTGCATCTGCCAACATAGCGGTACTATGCCCTGCGATTCCGGCAAGAAATTTAAAAATAACCAGCAAGAAATTAACAAAACTCCCCACTAGTGTAACTTTATAAATTTCTTTTTCCCTGATTTTCTTATCAAGTTCAGTCATAACAGTTTTTTTAGAACGGACAAAGATAGCACGTTTCATTTAGATTCAACCAAATTTAATGTATCTATTGAACCACTATTCCATTTATTTTGTTTACTTTGTAGCACATAATACATTAATATATCCC
>ENA-OQNF01000063-OQNF01000063.1-human-gut-metagenome-genome-assembly--contig:-NODE-63-length-17477-cov-2.658098_pt1 | contig 17477 bp, 14 predicted proteins | sample MGYA00242628_ERZ504878 | MGnify/ENA primary metagenome ERZ504878 (study PRJEB26092, sample SAMD00036383) | human gut metagenome | host: Homo sapiens | study: EMG produced TPA metagenomics assembly of... | reverse complement strand
CATATTCACATAGAATCAGCGGTTTGGACGGAAGATAGAGAGAATGATTGATCAATACATCTATCTTTTTATACATTGGACAGAAAATATCGGTATAAGGTCCCTTTATTCCGTCTTCCGAATGCACGGGACGCTGTGAACGGTCATTGGCATGTACCCATTTATAGGTAGCCGCGAAGTTACATCCCTCACCGGTTTCATTACCCAATGACCAGATAATGACACAAGGATGGTTTTTGTCACGCTCGAACATACGTTCCGTGCGGTCTATGAAAGCTTTCTCCCATTCGGGCTGGTTAGCTAGGCATTGATCGGGCTTATATCCCATGCCATGGCTCTCGATATTGGCCTCATCAACCACATACATACCATAAATATCACATAATTCATACCAGCGGGGATCGTTGGGATAATGAGAGGTTCGTACACTGTTGATATTATTCTCTTTCATCAATTGAATATCACGCAGCATGGATGCCTCATCTACCACATGACCGTTATAAGGATCGTGTTCGTGTCGGTTTACTCCTTTTATATAGACCGGCTTGCCATTTATCAGCAATTGAGCATGTTTGATTTCGGATTTACGGAAACCGACGTATTGGGAAATATATTGTTCCGGTTTGCCATTTACACGCAAAGTAATCAGCAATCTATACAGATTTGGTTTCTCCGCACTCCATAACAAAGGTTCTCTCACTTCCTTTTTAAAATGAAGTTCCCGATCGGCAGCATTCCAACGCTTACGCTCATTGTAGATACTTTTACCCGATTTCTCCAACAGGCTTACTTCCACTTCAGCCCCTTTTATTTTACCTTCTCCTGCTTTGCCCAACTCTACAAAAAGATGAAAGTCAGCATTCTTGTATTCCCCGTCAAGATCGGTAACCACTTCATAGTCACGCACATGAGTTGCGGATCGGGCATACACATAAACATCACGCTGTATGCCGGCAAAACGCCAGTAATCCTGATCTTCCAGATAGTATCCGTCACTGAACTTGAAAACCTGTACGGCTATTTCATTCTCCCCTTGTTTTACATACGGCGTAATATCAAACTCCGAAGGTGTTTTGGAATCCTGAGAGTAACCTACTTTTTCACCATTCACCCACACATAAAAAGCAGAAGCCACTCCTCCGAAATAAAGAATAATCTGACGTTTATTCCAATGGGCAGGAATAGTAAAAGTACGTCTATAAGAGCCAACCGGGCTGTTTTCCACTGCAATCAATGGTGGATTCTTCTTTATACCATACCCACTGCCTACATAAAAAGGATAGCCGAACCCTTGAAGCTCCCAATTGGAAGGAACTTTAATATCATCCCAACCTGAAACATCATATCCTTTTTGGAAGAAGTCCATCGGTCGTTCATCCGAACGGGGTACAAAATGAAATTTCCATGTTCCGTTCAAGGATTGGAAGTAAGGAGATTGTGATTTATCACCCTGCAATGCCAATTCTTTAGTGGGGTATCCCATAAAATTAGCCGCCGAAGGCAGACGATTGATATGAAGCACATCAAAATTCTCCCAATCATTATCCGAACGGGGGTATTTGTTTCTACGCACTTCTACATTGTCTGTGCTCGTTTCGTTAGCGCTCCTGTTTACCGGAGCACCGTCATATTGGGATTGTGCCATACCTGCCAACGACAAAGATATGGCAATCCCTGTCAATATAGAACGAATTTTCATCATAAATATATCTTTTAATAAATTCGGAGTATCCGCATACTGATTTTTACTTCCACTATCATTGATCCAACAACAATCGCAAAATCAAAGCAGAAGACCAACCAAAGTTGGGTGCATTCAACACTTCACCTGTCAGTGGATTGTAGTTTTCATGAATCGGTCCGTCGGTCATCAGTCCTTGAGCATGTGCCATGAACTTGCGAGTCAGCAAGTCGGCTTCCTCCACATATCCGTAGCGCTTCAATCCGGTTATACCAAAATATACCTGGTTAAACCAAACCGGACCACGCCAATAACCGAAAGTAGGACGCAATGCAGGATGACTTACATCAAGAGTACCTAGCGGCAGGTAAGAGTTGAAATGTTTTTCATCCATCATGATGTTCTTCACACTCTCGGCTTGTTCCGGGGTAGCAATACCTGCCCACAAAGGCAACCACCCCTCAGCCCCCATCACCTTGACAGGTGTACGGTCATTCAAACGAATATCATAAAAGAAACCACTCTCGCTGTCATACATTTTAGTCTGTACATACAGCTTGATTACCTCAGCCTCCTTAGCCAACTGTTCAGAAAGCTCTTGCTTTCCCAAGATAGAAGCCATTTCCGAAAGTGTCAGTTTATCTACATAAAGGAAGGAATTCAAACAAATATTCTCCTGATCCATCGACCAAGCTTTCTCCATCTCATTCTTTAGCATCCGGGTGTCATCAAAACGCACACCGTTATCCATGCCGCTCTCCCAAGCCGCCGCAATCAGTGTACCATCAGTAGAACCATATTCGCAAATGCCATTGTGATCGTGGTCACGCTCAGCATACCACCATTGATGGAACCTATACAATTTATCAAATATTTCGTCCAAGAACGCTTTGTCTCCTGTAACCTTATAGACATTCATGGCTCCCCATGATGCTATAGGAGGTTTGGAGTCGCGCCAATTGTTACGTACCTTATTATAACCGATAAAATCAGGAACCATACCATTCTCTGCTTGATAATCGAACAAAGAAAGCATTTCACTCTTGGCCCCCTCAGGATTGTAGTACACATTACCCGATGCAATTTGCCAAGCATCCCACGACCAACATCCACCGATGAATCCTATATAAGAAGGGAAACTACAACCATGGAAGATATCACCAGCCGGAGTACGCCAATTGGAGTTTAACGTCATCAATGCTTTCACAGCAATGTTCCTGTAAGCGTTTTCTTTCATATAAGGACTGTCGGCAGATAGTACCCGTTGAAGTCCCTGATTCCAACGCTGCGCATTGTCGGCAAAACATTGATCAAAAGGTATGGACTTTATTGCAACATATTCCTTGTCTGTTTCTTCGCCTTTCAAGGTCAGTGTCTGGCTGTATTCCGAAGTATAACTTTTGCCGGATTGCAGCAAATAGTCACTCTTCTCAACAACTCGCAAACTGTCGTTCCCCACAGTCATCACTTCATCGGCTGTATGGAAAAGCACGGTAGCCGTCACTTCGTCTACCGGCGGTTCGTTACGCAGTGTGATAATCTGGCGATTGGTTCCCCAACGGCGACCGTAGAACGGACAATGGAACCGGACGCCCTTATCCACCTTAGAGGCAATAGTATTCTCTTCGAAAACACCGCCACTCCAAGTCAGCGACACATTCAAAGGTGTGTCACTAAGATTCGTAATAACAGAACGTACAAAAGCAGTGCGTGAAGTGGCAAAACACAACTCAGTAGTGAATTCCAACTGCGCATCTTTAAAATGTTGTATCAACTTTCCGGGTAGATACTTGGCAGTCTGCATATTGCGAACCAAGTCGTACTTTTCACCATTGACCACCAACGTAGGCTGTGCCAACGTTTGGGCAATCCATCCTCTTCCATGCATCGTCATAGGGCCGATGAAGGCACCCGCAAATGCCCTGCTTTGATTTACTGGCAACGCATAGCCACTCCATGCACCCAGATCAGAGAACAAATTGAGATCCCCATCTACAGATTGTTCCGGTACATTTTTCACATTCAACAAATTGGGAAAATCTTCCTGTGTCGTAAACAGGGACTTTTCTGGCTGTGTAGCGACCGGGGTACATGCCCCCAGCCAAAGAATGCTACACATTCCATATATAGGAAATAAATGTTTCATAAACGGTTCTTCCAAAATTATACAAACAAGATTACTTGCTATAGTTCGGATTCTGCTCCCAATCAGGATTCAACAGAAATTCACTATGAGGAATAGGAAACAACTGGTGCTTGGTATCTACATAATTCTCAACAAATGGTTTATTGTGAGCTTTCAGCGTTTCTTCTACAATACCCCAGCGAACCAAGTCATACCAGCGTGAACCTTCCAATGCCAACTCGCAAGGACGTTCTTTGTCTTGCAGATGTTTCAAGACTTCGGCTTTACCCATGGTAAGCGGCAATGCCGGTACATTGACACGTGCACGAACCTTATTTATTATGTTAATGGCCTCTGTTGTTTCACCCTTGTCATTTAGACATTCTGCATAAAGCAGCAATACATCGGCATAACGGATAACGGAAACATTAAAGAAACTATAGTCCCAATAATCACTCATACCCTCGGTATAAGTAACATATTTGTGCCAGAAGATTTCTCCTTCTTTGTGGTAATCCTTAAAGGATTTTCCATTCTCATAATAAAAGGGACGACACTCGGGATCGTCAAAAATAAGCGTATGAAGTGCACGGTCGCTAGACTTACCGTCTATAGTCTTATCAGCCAATAACGTCTGACACATCCAGTCCGTAGGATAAGCTTCTTCATATGCATCCAGTCCAGCCATAGGTCCCAAATGAACAGTAAACAAGTTATATTCATACTGTCCGCCTGAACGGTCTCCGGTAAACTGGATCTCAAAAAGAGACTCTTTATTGTTCTTGTGCATACCGTCAAAATTATCAGCCCAATTCTCCATCAAGCCAAAAAGACTTCCTTCTTTATCAATGATCTTCTTGAATTCAACTTCGGCTTTACTCAATTCTTTGCGGAACATATAGAACTTACCCAAAAGAGCCGCTGCCGTATAACGCGTGACACGTCCTTTTTCACTTTCCTCATAACTTTCGGGAAGGTCGCTCTGTACTTCTTTCAGTTCGGTCTCAATCAGACTTACCAATTCTCCCGGATTGGCCTGTGGCGGATAGAACTCTTCATCCGTACCTACCAATGCCTCCTTATAAATAGGAACTCTCTCACCAAAGTTCACATACAAACGATAATAAAAGTAAGCACGCAAAAAAACGAGCTTCGGCTATGGACTGCTTCTTCAAGGCATTGAGTGATTCCGAGTCACCAGGTACAGTGGGAATGTTGGTCAAACATTGATTGGCATAGTTAATACCTTTATACAAATTAGTCCACTCCGTCTTGACTACGGAGTTAGTGGGTTCCACATTGAATGATGAAATATTCATCCAACTCGTCACATCATCCCTGTGGGTAATCTCATCACTTCTGTATCCGTCTATTACTATGTAGCGTTCAAACGGTATCGCCCAAGATGCATTCGGCTGCAAAGCTCCGTATACACTAGTCAATCCTTTCATAATATCCCCTTCACTCTTCCAGAAAATACTAGGTGATAAAGCATTGGGATTAGAGTCTTCATCCAAGAAATCAGTGCAAGAGGAAAAAGACATTCCGCTCAGAAGAGCTGCATATAATAATATGTTTTTGAATTTCATAATCTTCGTATTAAATTTAATTAGAAACCGAATTTAAGACCCATCATAAAGTCACGACTCAAAGGAATGGCTGCATAGTCATATCCCATCTGTCCGACTGAAGAACCGGTTGAAGGATCATAGCCTTTGTAGTTGGTAATAGTGAACAAACGGGTAGCGCCTACATAAATACGCAAGTTACTCAAGCCCATTTTCTTACAATATTTAACCGGCAGATTATAACCTATCTGCAAATTATTCAGACGCAGATAGTCACCATTCTCTACAAAACGAGTAGAAGTACGAGAATTCTTATTAGGATCACCAGACACGGCACGTGGAATATCAGTATCAGGATTTTCAGGTGTCCAAGCATTCAAGGCATTCTTACCATAGTTGAACACATGGTCCATACGCTCCAACTGATATTTAGTATAGTTATAACGCTTAGCACCAAAGTCACCGTAGAAATTGGCTACCAAGTCAAAGTCTTTATAAGCCAAGTTAATGTTGAATCCCAATGACACCTTCGGTGTACCACTACCCACTTTCACGCAGTCGTTTGTATCAAGCATACCATCTCCATTCTGATCTATGAAACGGATATCACCCGGTTTAGCCACAGGTTGCAGAGGCTGCCAGTTGCCGTTTTGGTCCTTATAGCCATGAGCTGTGTTCCATTCGTCCACTTCCGCTTGATTTTGGAAAATTCCGGCAGTTTGATATACCCAGAATTCACCTATTTCACCACCTACATAAGTACGCAGAGCACCGTACTCATAGAGATAATCAGGATTGGCCATAGATTTCAACACACTCTTATAGTGAGATAAATTCAAATCCAAATCGTACTTCAAACCTCCGGCTTTGCCATGATAAATAGCTTGCATTTCAAAACCGGTTGTGCGCAACTTACCATCGTTCACCAAGATAGAAGAATTATAACCGGTAGCCAAACTGATGTTACGGCTAGACAGCATATCACTGGTATTCTTAATATAAGCCTCCGCAGAAAGCTCCAGTTTATTGTTCCATAAACTAATGTCTACACCGATATTCTTATACACCGTCGTTTCCCACTTGATATCGCTGGATGGAAAAGCAGTGATGGCATATCCCATAGAAGTTTCACGACCATCAAAAGGATAGTTCAATGCATGATTATTATAGCTCAAAGTAGGAATATATCGATAAAGACCTATGTTCTGATTACCTAAAGCACCGTAACTTAAACGAAATTTGAACATGGAAACAGTTTCTTTCAAATTTTCCCAAAATGGTTCATTAGCAATGTTCCAACCCAATGATACAGAAGGGAAGAAACCCCACTTGTTGCCTTTCGCAAAGCGTGAAGAGCCATCATAACGGAAAGAAGCCATAATCATATAGCGCATCATATAGTTGTAGTTCACACGGCCAAAAGAGAGAGCGGAGAGCACTGCGAGTCTTAGTACCACCTACAGAATAGTTACTTTTAGCATGTCCCATCAAGCTCATACTATTATTCTCAAAATCAGAACCGGAAGCACTAAGATCTTCATACTTATTTTCTTCCTGAGAAAGTCCCAATAAAAGAGAAAGATGTGTTTTTCAGCAATGGTCTTGTCATAATTAGCTGTCAATTCCAACAAATCGTTGGTAGTCTGCGAACGTGATTCAGACAAACTAGCCATCGTATTCCGTTTGGCCGCTCCAATCTCGTAGGTAGGTTTGAAAAGACGAGATTTGCCAAAGTACATATTGCGGCTAGCATTGAATTTCACGATAAGCCCTTTAATCGGCTCGTACTGCAAATAACCGGAAGCTGCGATATAATCGTTAGAGCTTGTATTATCAATCAATTTATTGAAAGCAACCTGATTACCGGCGTCAGACATGCCCATACCAGAGATGGCACCACCATAACCGCCATCATTGTTCTCATCATAAAGGAACGCTAACGGCTCCATATTCGTCACCTGATAAATGGAGGAGAAACCCGAATTGGATTCCAAATCGGCCGACCAACGACTATAACTTACCGATTCACCCATTTTAAACTTACCACGGGTAACATCAGAGTTCAAACGGAAACCGAACTTTTCATCTCCGGTAGCAATAGTCACACCGTCCGTCTTACTATAGAAAGCAGAAAGAGACACATTGGAATTAGCACTACCTGCCGTGTAACCGATGTTATATTTTTGTGTAAACCACGTTGGTAATACTCTTTCTGCCAATCAGTATCAGCAAACTGGCTCGGGTCTCTCTCGTACTCGCTGATATATTTAGGCCAGCGGCTCTCGTCCGTACCTGCATTTATTAATGCCATCTTACGTACTTTAATAAACTCAGCTGAATTACAAACTTCCAGACGCTTCGGCACGGCACTCAATCCCCAATAACCGGAAAAAGTAATCTTCGGAGCTGAATTCATCGTACCACGATGTGTTTCAATCAAAATAACACCAGCTGCCGAACGTGAGCCATAGATAGCGGCAGTAGCAGCATCTTTCAATACGGAAATCGATTTAATATCTTCAGGATTAAGATAAGACATATTACCCGGGACACCATCGATAATCACCAGTGGACCGTTACTTTCGCTGTTCTCGCCATCATCATCTTTCCAAGAAGTCACACCGCGCACCTGCAAAGTGGCAGAAGAACCAGCAGCACCGCTGCCAAAGTTTACCGACAAACCTGGAGCCATACCTTGCAATGCCATCTCTGCATTTGCAGTAGGAATCTTAGACAATTTATCACCCGATACTGATGTTACCGAACCTGAAACATCAGACTTTTTCTGTGTACCATAACCAATTACAACCACCTCATCCAAAGTCTTGGTATCTTCTATTAATACGATTTTTATAGTAGACTGATTACCTATTTTCACGGTCTTTGTGGTATAACCTACATAAGAAACAATCAATTCAGTTCCCTTGCCGATAGATAAAGTAAAACGACCATCCAAATCAGTAATCGTACCGTTTGTAGTACCTTTTTCCAATACACTGGCACCAATGATAGGTTCACCCTGCTCATCGGCTACAATACCATTTATAGATTTCTGTTGTTTCACAGCTTCTACTTCGGAAGCCGCCTGCTTATATAATACAATATGACGATTTTCTATTTTATAATCGATACCTGATTTCGAAAACAACTGATCTAAAATCTGGTTTATCGTTTTATTTTCTACTTTAATGGATACTTTTCTATTGACATTGATTTGATTCAGATTATAGGTAAAATAGAATTCCCCTTTTTTCTCAATAGCATTAATCACATCATGCACCGTAGTATTTTCCATATCCAAAGACATCTTCACATTCTGTGAATAAGCGACACCTGCCCAACACGGGATAGTTCCCAATAATAGAAAAAGAACAAAGAATTTCATAATTAACAATGTTTTTCGTAGCCATAGTGATTTTTGCTCACCCAATGGTGTGCATTTCATAATATTATCCATACATTTGTAATTGATTAGTTTGTAATAAATTATAAGGTTACTCATTAATCCGGGTCGAAAGATGGTGGTGCGTCTTCGACCCTTCATTTTTTTGCAAGGGTTTTACTTCATAGGCATCCGTTGTTTTTCAAAGTTTCACATACTGTTATTTTTTATATAGGTATACCGTTTTCTTTTCAATTCTATAATCCACCCGTCTGGTTTCTTTCAGCAATTCCATCGCCTGGGCTATGGTCAAGTCTTTCCTAAAATGGCAAGTGAAATATTCTTCAACCAGCGAACTATCCATAATCCTGATTTTCACATCATACCGACGTTCTATAACCTTTGCCATTTCTTTCAAGGTCTTGTTGTCGAATCTCAGGTCACCAGTAGTCCAACTATCCACATTTGTCTGCGCCGAACTCCTTATTAACACCAAGCCGTCACTAACGGTGTAATATACCTGGTCATTGGGCGACATCCTTTCCTTACTTCTGTCATCTAAGGTTGACACTTCTACCGAACCTTCTTTCAAAGTAATCCAACTCGGTTCATCCAAGTAGGCTTTTGTCATTAAATTTTGTTACCCAACACCCTCGATATTCAACATCGGCAATTTCACCGTAAACGGACATTTTTGGATTATGTGCCACCTCAAAATAGCCCTCTCCTTCCAATGTGACCGTTCTATATTTTTCCGAAAACTTAGCCGGATAAGAAAAACGGCTCTCAGCGTTCAGCCAAACTGTTGTCCCATCACTCAGCAATAAAGAAACCCGTTGGCCTTTCGGAACCACTACCGTATTGTATGCTTCCGGTTCCTCTTTCGTGATATAAAACAAGTTTGTTGCAAAAAGACAAACAGTAACCAACACAGCCGCATACTTCCACCATTCCCCGATGGTGAATCTCTGTACCGGTTTCTCTCTTTTCTCTGCCTGCTTACTCAAGCCAAGCTGTCCGCTCAGTTGCCGATAAGCTTCATCCATACGTCCTTTATCCGAAAAACGCATTTCAGTTTTCAGACCCCAGATTTGCTCCAGCTCAAATAAACGCTGACGGCTATCTTTCTCCTTCAACCACTCTAAAACCTCTTTTTCTTCGGTTGCAGTACAATGCTTATTAATATATCGAATTAAAATATCGTCCTTCATTTACTTTCTTTATTGTCTTTCATTATTAAGACAATTAACCAAGAAAGAACTACGGGGTTAAAAAGAAGAAAAAATGCTTTTTTTTGCATTTTATTTTTTACAGACTCCAGAAAAAGCCTGCATGAAAGTATTAACGAAGCAAAAACAACAGGCAGAACAATACCTCCTTCAAATCCTCTCTCAAGAATTTTGTGGCTTTCTGTACATGTTCTTCCACCGTACGGGATGAAATATGCATAGCCTCCGCTATCTCTTTATAAGTCATCTCTTTAAAATAAGACAATTCGAAAGCCTGACGACATTTAGGAGGTAATTTAGAGATGGAAGCTTCCAACAATTTCCGGATGTCACGCTCAACCACCTCATTCCACAATTCATTGGCATCCGATCCTGCCAGCTGAAAGGCCATGCGTTCTTCCGCCAAACGCACCTCCTCCTCATGCCCCAGCACAACAGCTTGGTGCTTCAGATAATTCAGGCAATTATTCTGTGTACATTTATAGAGGAAAGAATGAATGGCATTAGGTGTCAAGGTAGACTTCTGTTCCCAATACATGACAAAAACACTTTGTACAATATCTTCAGCAATATGTTCAGGCACAAAACGGCAAGCTACAGACATCAGACGAGGATAGAAAAGATTAAAAAGAAGACGAAACTCCGCCTCGTCTCCTTTTTGTACTTTATTTATATCTATAGAAATTGTTTGCATCTCCACCTCCAATCCAAAGTTAACAGATGCAAAGCTAATTTATTTTTCCAACTCCTGCAAACTTTCCATTTTCTTTGTTTCCAGGAACTCATAGATACCACAGAGATGTTCTTTTACCTTTTTATTCCCAAATTCATACACTTTCGTCACTAATCCGTCCAAAAAGTCACGGTCATGAGACACAACAATCAATGTGCCGTCAAAGTCCACCAAAGCTTGTTTCAGGATATCTTTGGTTTTCATATCCAAGTGATTAGTAGGCTCATCTAAAATCAACAGATTCACCGGTTCCAACAATAGTTTGATCATGGCAAGACGAGTACGTTCTCCACCACTGAGCACTTTCACCTTCTTCATGGAAGCTTCGGGGCCGCCAAACATAAATGCACCCAACAAGTCTCGTATTTTATTACGGATCTCCCCTTTCGCCACATCATCTATCGTTTGAAAAACCGTGAGGTTCTCGTCCAATAAAGAGGCTTGATTCTGAGCAAAAATAACCAATCTGCACATTGTGTCCCAGCGTTAAAGTCCCTTCATGCTCTATCTCACGCATGATACACTTTACCAAAGTAGACTTACCTTCACCATTCTTGCCCACAAAAGCCACTTTATCCCCTCTCTCGATGGTCAATGAGGCATCCTTGAAAACTACATGGTCACCATAGGTCTTTCCCACCCTGTCCATAATGACCGGGTAATTTCCACTTCGTGGAGAAGGCGGGAATTTCAACCGCAATGCTGAGGTATCTTCTTCGTCCACTTCAACCAATTCTAATTTCTCAAGCATCTTCACACGGCTCTGCACTTGCAAAGTTTTACTATAAGTTCCTTTGAACCGTTCTATGAAATCCTTGGTTTCCTGTATCATCTTCTGCTGTTCCTCATATTGCTTCATCTGTTGCTCGCGTCGTTCTTTACGCAATATCAGATATTGGGAATAGTTCACTTTATAATCATAGATGCGCCCCATCGTCACTTCAATGGTACGGGTTGTGATATTATCTACAAATTTACGGTCGTGGCTGATGACAATTACCGCTTTGGCACTATTGACCAAGAAATCTTCCAACCACTGGATGGATTCAATATCAAGATGGTTAGTGGGCTCATCCAGCAATAATACATCTGGATTCTGGAGCAATAATTTAGCCAACTCAATACGCATACGCCAGCCACCACTGAAATCACTGGTAGGGCGATTGAAGTCCTCACGCATAAAACCAAGTCCCAGCAAAGCCTTTTCCACATCTTCTTCAAAATGGGTAAGATCAATGGAATAAAACTTCTCACTCATGGCAGAAACTTTCTCGATTAACTCCATATATGAATCACTTTCATAATCGGTACGCGTTTCAAGTTCCTTATTTATGGCTTCTATTTCTGCCTCCATAACATGAAGATGCGAGAATGCCTGAGAAGCTTCCTCGAATACAGTACGCCCATCCTCTGTCATCAGATGCTGGGGAAGATAAGCTATCACACAATCCTTAGGAGCCGACACCTTTCCACGACTAGGTTGCCGTACACCAGCCAAAATCTTTAATAAGGTAGACTTACCCGCACCATTTTTCCCCATCAAGGCAATACGGTCTTTCTCATTTATCTGAAAAGATATGTCACTAAACAAGGTGGTACCGCCAAACTCAACGGTCAATCCATCTACTGAAATCATATTTATTCTTTTAATCAGCAAGAGGGTGCGCCAAAAAATGATTCAAGCTACCATTTTTTGACACCCCCTCCTACAAGTTATACTTTATTGTTTTTATACTTTTTGCCAATATCAACTTGCCAATATTAATATCAATAATTGGGCAGTCAGAATACGAAGGAACATGGATACCGGATACACAGTAGAATAACCTACCGCCGGAGCATTATTACCTGCTGTCTGATTAGAATACGCCAATGCGGGGGGATCGGTGTTACTACCTGCAATAAGCCCCATCAACATGAAATAATTCATCTTGTAATGCCAGCGTGCAACCGCTCCCATTATTAATAAAGGTATAACTGTAATGAGGAAACCACAACCCACATACAACAGACCATCTCCATCGACAACCGTATTCACAAAATTCGCACCAGCCTTTATCCCCACACTGGCAAGGAACAAAGCAATACCAATTTCACGCAACATCAAATTGGCACTCATAGTGGTATAAGTCACCAATTTCAATTTATATCCGAAACCGACTATCAAAATAGATACAATCAACGGACCACCGGCCAAACCCAATTTACCGGAGTAGGAATACCTGGAAATGCAATAGGCAGACTACCAAAGAAAATCCCCAAGAAGATACCCACAAAAATAGTCACGATATTAGGATGATCCAAACGTTTCAATGAGTTACCCATCAAATTGGCAACACGTTCCACCGCATCCTGAGGACCTACCACCATTACACGGTCACCTACCTGCAAGGTTAAGTTACGTGAAGCGAAGATATCCATACCTGAACGGTTGACACGAGTCACATTCACACCATACATACTACTGAAATGAAATTCCCCCAATTGCTTACCATTCATTTTAGGTTGTGTAATCAAAATACGGCGGGATACCATCGGAGTATCCTGCTTTTCCCAATCCACTTCAATTTTAGGACCGATAAAAGCAATAATGGCTTCCGCATCATCCTCTGCACAAACCACAAACAACTGATCACCAAGATGGAAAACAGTATCACGATTAGGAATACTGACATGACCGTTCTGCAAAATACGTGAACAAACAAAATCACGCCCCATGAAGTCTCTGACCTGAAGCAACGTTTTTCCTGCCAATGCTTCATTATGAACTTCCAGGTGCATCATACGAGGAGTCAGATGAGGATTTGCAGCTTCTTCTTTAGCGATATCCTCTTCCTCCTTTTTTCAAATTAATCTGGCAAATGTAGCGGATAGCAATAATAGAACCAATGATACCCAGCACTCCCAATGGATAAGCGCACGCATATCCCATCGCTATCTGCGGGCCATTGTAATTCAGCTGGCTCAACGCTTCGTTGGCAGCACCCAGTCCCGGCGTGTTCGTTACTGCACCACAAAGAATACCCACCATCATAGGCAGCTCTATCCGGCCGTTCAAGCCATAATACAAAGCCACAGCCACAGCAATATTCAATGCGACAATCCCCATTGCTACTAGATTCATTGCAATCCCTCCTTTCTTGAAGGAAGAGAAAAAAGAAGGACCTACCTGAAGTCCGATACAGAACACGAACAATATTAGTCCGAAATCCTGTAAAAATGTAAGTATCTGTGTATTCCCCGTTAAACCGAAATGTCCGCAGACAATACCGGTAAACAAAACAAAAGTAACACCTAACGATACTCCGAAAAATTTAATTTTTCCCAGCAACACTCCTACTGCAATCACAAAAGAATAAAGCAGCACGATATGCGCTATTGAGTTTTCATCAAATAATAGATTTTGTAACCAGTCCATGATATAATACTATGTTTTTATAAAATTGCCGCAAAATTAATGAATTCCCCTCACTCAACCCAACAATTTGAAAACTATTATTTCATGATTCTTATTTATTTTGCAATATCCACTTTGCAATAAGAACATCTTTTGCTTTCGTCAGTTAACAAAATGACAGAAACCTCTCTTTCTCCTTTATGAAAATAGCTAAAAAAAGGATTCTATTTAAAAGGTTTTAGTATATTTGCCCATACTATTGAAAAAGTATGTGATATAATTCTTAAATATTAATACCGAATAAACTATGGCAGATAGTAAAGAGAAACTCTTTTCGGACTTCCCAGCCGTTTCTACGGAACAGTGGATGGAAAAGATTACAGCAGACTTGAAAGGCGCTGATTTTGAAAAGAAATTGGTTTGGAGAACCAACGAAGGTTTTAAAGTAAAACCATTTTATCGCCAGGAAGATCTGGAAGGTTTGAAAACAACCGAAGGACTACCCGGAGAATTCCCCTATGTAAGAGGCACGAAGAAAAACGACAATACTTGGTTCGTGCGTCAGGAAATCAAAGTAGAGTGTCCTAAAGAAGCCAATGCTAAAGCACTGGATATTTTGAACAAAGGTGTTGACTCATTGGGATTCTACGTAAAGAAGAAAGATCTCAGTCCTGAATATATCGAAACATTATTGAATGATATCTGTGCGGAATGCATTGAGTTAAACTTCTCCACTTGTCAAGGACATACGGTGGAATTAGCCAAATTGTTGGTTGCTTACTTCCAAAAGAAAGAATACGACCTGACCAAATTGCAAGGCTCCGTCAACTATGACCCTATGGGTAAAATGATGGTAAAAGGCAAAGACCTTAGCAATTTCATCACTACCGCCAAAGAATTGGTAGAAGTACTGGCTCCGCTACCTAAATTCCGTTGTATCTGTGTCAATGCGATAGAACTGAACAATGCCGGATCTTATATTTCACAAGAACTGGGATATGCATTGGCTTGGGGTAACGAATATCTGAGCAAACTGGTAGAAGCAGGAGTTCCTGCTGCACTGGTTGCCAAGAAAATAAATTCAATTTCGGCATCAGTTCCAACTATTTTCTGGAAATTGCCAAGTTCCGCGCAGCACGTATGTTATGGGCGGACATCGTAAAAGAATATCATCCTCAATGCAACTGCCAACCCGAATGTCCGAACAAAGCGGAAGACGGCACTTGTTTCTGTGCCTGCAAAATGGTGGCACATGCTGAAACATCCACTTTCAACCTGACTTTGTTTGACGCACATGTAAACCTGCTCCGCACTCAAACCGAAGCGATGAGTGCCGCCTTGGCAGGAGTCAACTCCATCACTGTAACCCCGTTTGACAAGACTTACGAAACTCCGGACGACTTCTCTGAACGTATCGCCCGTAACCAACAGTTATTGCTAAAAGAAGAATGTCATTTCAACAAAGTAGTTGACCCCGCCGCGGGTTCTTACTTTATTGAAAATTTAACAATTTCTATTGCCACACAGGCATGGGAGTTATTCTTGAAAGTGGAAGACGAAGGAGGAATGCTGGAAGCAGTCAAAGCAGGAAAAGTACAGGAAGCGATCAACGCAAGCAACAAGGCCCGCCACGACTCCGTTTCAAAACGCAAAGAAATTTTACTGGGTACCAACCAATATCCTAACTTCAATGAAAAAGCAGGCGAAAAGGCTCCTGTAGAAGCCAAATGTTGTTGTGGAGGCAATCATGACAACTGTGAAAAACCGTTTGCCACATTAAACTTCGACCGTGCTGCCAGCCAGTTTGAAGCACTTCGTTTGCAGACAGAGAAATCCGGCAAACGCCCGAAAGCATTTATGCTAACTATCGGTAATCTGGCCATGCGCCAAGCACGTGCCCAATTCTCATGCAACTTCTTGGCTTGTGCCGGTTACGAAGTAATCGACAATTTGGGCTTCCCCACAGTAGAGGCCGGTGTCGAAGCAGCTATGAAAGCCGGTGCAGACATCGTAGTTATCTGTTCCAGCGATGATGAATACGCAGAATATGCTATTCCTGCATTCAAGGCATTAAATGGAAGAGCCATCTTCATTGTTGCAGGTGCTCCTGCTTGTATGGAAGAGCTGAAAGCCGCAGGCATCGAAAACTTTATCCATGTACGTGTTAACGTATTGGACACATTGAAAGAATACAACGCTAAGTTAGGAATTAAGTAAGGAAGAACAATGAAACCGAATTTTAAAAATATAGATATATATGCCGGATTCCAACCTCAGAATGGTATGGAGTGGCAAAAAGAAAACGGCATCACCGCCGACTGGAAAACGCCGGAACACATTAATGTGAAGCCTGTTTACACTAAAGAAGATTTGGAAGGCATGGAGCACTTGAACTATGTAGCAGGTATTCCTCCTTATCTTCGCGGCCCGTACTCCATGATGTACACTTTCCGTCCTTGGACTATCCGCCAGTACGCAGGTTTCTCCACTGCCGAAGAAAGCAACGCATTCTATCGCCGTAATTTGGCATCAGGTCAGAAAGGCTTGTCTGTCGCATTCGACCTTCCGACACACCGCGGCTATGACCCCGACCATGAACGTGTAGTAGGTGACGTAGGTAAGGCAGGTGTGTCAATTTGCTCATTGGAAAATATGAAAGTTTTGTTCGATGGTATTCCTTTGAATAAGATGTCTGTTTCCATGACCATGAACGGTGCCGTACTTCCCATCATGGCATTCTACATCAATGCAGGTTTGGAACAGGGAGCTAAATTGGAAGAAATGGCCGGAACCATCCAGAATGATATCTTAAAAGAGTTTATGGTGCGTAACACATATATTTATCCACCTGCCTTTTCCATGAAGATCATCTCTGACATATTTGAATATACCTCACAAAAAATGCCTAAGTTCAATTCTATCTCCATCTCGGGCTACCACATGCAGGAAGCAGGTGCCACAGCAGATATTGAATTGGCTTATACACTGGCTGACGGTTTGGAATATCTTCGGGCCGGAGTCGCTGCAGGTATAGACATCGACGCATTCGCTCCACGTCTGTCATTCTTCTGGGCTATCGGCATGAATCATTTTATGGAAATTGCCAAAATGCGCGCAGCACGTATGTTGTGGGCCAAAATTGTCAAACAGTTCAACCCGAAGAATCCAAAATCACTGGCATTGCGTACCCATTCCCAGACTTCGGGCTGGTCATTGACAGAGCAAGATCCATTCAACAATGTAGGTCGTACTTGTATTGAAGCTATGGCAGCAGCATTGGGACACACCCAGTCACTGCACACCAACGCGTTGGATGAAGCAATTGCATTGCCCACCGACTTCTCTGCACGTATCGCACGTAA
>ENA-OQNF01000059-OQNF01000059.1-human-gut-metagenome-genome-assembly--contig:-NODE-59-length-18056-cov-3.069273_pt1 | contig 18056 bp, 13 predicted proteins | sample MGYA00242628_ERZ504878 | MGnify/ENA primary metagenome ERZ504878 (study PRJEB26092, sample SAMD00036383) | human gut metagenome | host: Homo sapiens | study: EMG produced TPA metagenomics assembly of... | reverse complement strand
ATCAACAACACATCAAGAAGCGGTCAAAAATGACCGCTTCTATTACACTACTGCTCATGCCATACATAAACACCATATACCGATTTCATCGTAAATGGTCCTATCTTTGATGTTAAATATTTAGGGTATCTAGATGGTATTGAAATGGCTGTTCCTGTTCCTAAGATAGTTTCCAGGGCAAGGCCGGAAACAGTATGGGATATGTATGGTGTCAAAGCGGGGGAGTGGTTGTTCAATGATCCGGATTTATCCAAACAATGGTATTTTGATAATCCCGGTACAGAATCCTGGCAGAGGGAAGGTGCGGATATCCGTTTAGTTGATGTGTGGAAACAATACAATGGGAATCCGGCTATTATTGTAGCGGTTGTAGATGGCGGCATTAATCAGGAGCATCCTGATTTGCAGGATAATTTATGGACGAATCCGGGTGAGATACCAAAGAATGGTATAGATGATGATGGCAATGGGTATATAGATGATGTACATGGTTATAATTTTGTAGATGATAATGCAATTTTGGTCCCTCATCGTCACGGAACTCATGTGGCGGGTACCATTGGTGCGACAAATAATAATGAAACAGGTATCAGCAGCATTGCAGGAGGGAACGGAACTCCCGGAAGTGGGGTGAAACTCATGAGTTGCCAAATTTTAAAAAGTCTGACTTCTACTGGAGGAGAAGTCGCTTCTGATCCGTTTATTGCTGCCGCTATTAAATATGGTGCTGATAATGGAGCTGTTATCAGTCAGAATAGTTGGGGATACGCTGTCGGAACGGGGAGGAATACCTCTTCATATATTAATCCTGTACATAAGGAAGCTATTGATTACTTTATAAAATATGCCGGATGTGATAACAACGGAGAGCAACTTGACGGAAGTCCAATGAAAGGAGGGATTGTATTGTTTGCATCAGGCAATGCGAATACTTCTGACCCCAGGATAGCGGCGCCGGCTGATTATGACAAGGTAGTTGCGGTTGCAGCCATTGAGGCCGATTATAGAAAGGCTTCTTATTCCAATTATGGTACATATATGGATATTTCTGCTCCCGGAGGAGCATTGAACGGAGATGGGCGGATATGGAGTACGACCACAAAACTGGCCGGTAATTATGAATATCTGGCCGGTACATCTATGGCGTGTCCGCTGGTCAGCGGTGTGGCGGCACTGGTGATAGAGAAGTATGGGGTAGGCAAGAAAGGGTTTACACCGGAAACTCTGAAGGAAATCCTCTATCAAAGCGCATACGATTTGGATGAATATAATCCGAGGTATACCGGCCAGTTGGGGCACGGATGCGTGGATGCCACAGCTGCTTTAAAGATAGATGTTTCTAATCTTCATCCTTTTACATTGAAGTCCAATCAGGTAACTGATAATACTCTGATATTTAGTGTAAGCAGCAGTATGGCTGGTAATGGAGAACTGACTTTGTATAATGGCATTGGCAATAAGGTGCTGAGTCTTCATTTGGAACTTGAAGCCGCCTCCTTGCATTCTGTGGACATAACCAAGCTTTCTGCCGGATATTATACATTGGTGTACCGAGCGAACGGGATGGAGATCAGAGAGAAATTTATCAAGTACTAATCCTGATAAAATGAAATAGGACATGAAACGAATAGGACTATATCTGTTTATAATAGGCATAACTTTTATTAAAGCTTATGGACAAGAGGATTCCGGACCTGTCAATACCGGAGCGGCAAACTATCTGACTATACCGGTTGATGCACGCAGCGCAGCCATGGGAGGTGCCGGTGTGGCGATTTCGAGGGGAAATAATGCCGTTTTCCATAATGGTGCGGCAACTTTATCGGAGGCCATGCACAAAGGTGGGGTTACGTATACTTATTCCCCGTGGATGCGTGACTATGAGTCTGGATACTCTCTTCATAGTTTAGGCGGTTTTTATAAAATTAATAAGCGCAATGCCATTCTGTTAGGTTTCCGTTATTTCGGCTATCCGGAGATGGATGGAATAGGGGAGGATGCTTCGGGAATACATCCCAAAGAAATAGCTGTGGCGGCAGGTTATGCATACGAGGTCATAAAGAATCTTTCGGTTTCCGCTACTTTTAAATATCTGTATTCGGATATGGGTAAGATAGGAAATAGCAACGGTGCGAGTTCTGTGGCTTTTGATTTGGGGATATTATATAAGCGTGAGATAAAGGATTGGGAAGGTGCCGGTTGGTCGGTCGGGATTCATGCGAGTAATCTTGGACCGAAAATAAAATACCTAACCTCTAAAGAGGCTCTTCCTGCAATGGTCAAAGTAGGAGGTGCTGCTGACTTGCCTTTTGCATCAATGCATAGGTTGACTTTGACCGCTGATCTGGGTTACAGGCTTTCCCCCGATGATGTACAGGCGTTAAATGTAAGTGCCGGGGCGGAATATGCATGGATGGAGCATCTCATGTTGCGTGGCGGTTATCATTATGGTGATAAGAATAAAGGAGATGCCAGTTATGCTACGGCCGGGGCAGGAGTGGAATATGCAGGTGTGCATTTGGATTTTGCGTGGATGTTTGCGGGACATGAATGTCTTGCCAGAAATACGTTTTGGATTTCTTTAGGATACTCTTTTTAACTCTTGCACGGTTAGTCCTAGAAGCCTATATACATATATTAGGCTTCTAGGTTATCGGTTATTAACAGGAAGATTATGAGTTATCTTTACTTTCTTTTTGTAGATGATTGGAATGCATTCATAATGGCTGTGGGTTTTCCGTTTTTGTCAAAGGCTCCCATATCATATCCGTTCCATTCGTAACATTCCGGTTCCCAGTACCATACACCAGCGCAAGATTCCATGTCTCGGGCTTTGTTTATAAAAATCGGCAAGGACTTGGGCGGAAGCGGAATCATTTTGTTTTACCCCTATTTCGGTTATCATGACTTTACTTGGAAAGTCTTTGCTAGTTGGCTGATGTGTTTTAATGCTAACAAGTTCATTTCTTGCCATAATTTTGTGGAATGAGTTTGTGGATAGTGTGACAGGCCAATCATATCCAATTTCCTCCAGCTCTTTGAACTGCTTGAACCACCAAGTTAGGTCGTCCCAGGCATTGTCTATGTGAACAATAACGATACTTTGGGGGAAGATTTTTTTTACGGCATCGTAGCCGGTATTGACAAACTCGGCCAGATTTTGTGTGTTTTGTGGATATTTCACTCGCTCATTGGTACTGTTTAAGCCTTTTGACATCACATTCTCGGATATCATAGAATGCACCGCTGAGTGCGACATTCTCATCCCACAACATTCCTGGACGGATTTCGTTACCCACTTGTACCCATCGTGGGGATATGTCTTCCGCCTTTAATGCTTGCAAGATGTCGATGGTATGGGCGGCAATGGCCGTCTTTAGTTCCGCTACTGATTTGCCGATCCATGCCTTGGGCTTGAACTGTTGTCCGGGATCAGCCCATGAGTCGCTGTAATGGAAGTCTACCATGACATCCAGACCTTGTTCTTTGGCTCGTCGGGCTTTGTTCACAACGTCTTGTTTACCGTTCCATCTGTCTTTGGGATTTACCCATACGCGCAGGCGGATGGCATTTATGCCCAGCTCTTTCATCAGTTGGAAGCAGTCGGTTTCTATGCCTTCATGATTGTAAAACTTCAACCCTTTTTTTTCCATTTCACTCACCCAACTGATGTCGGCTCCTTGAGTAAAACTGGTTTTGGAAGGTGCTGGTGTATCGGAATTATCTGTTCCGGACTGTTCGTTGCCGTGGCTTCCGCAAGCTGACGAGGATAATACCAGCAAAGCGGTTAGCATATAATTCTTGAGGTTATGATATATTTCTTTCATGTGTTTTCGTATATTAGTTTTTTAGAAGATAGACAACGGAGGCATATCCGTCTAGTTTTAAATAAAAGTTTCCATGGTCTTCCTTCTCCTGTACATTTCCGGATACGGCGATAGCTTTCTCCGTCCTGTCCGTCAAGGGAATCTCTATTTCAGAATTGCCAAAATTATGAATAACCAATAGTTTCTCGCTATCTTTAGTCATGTACCAGGCGGCAATACTTTTGTATTTTTTTTCTCCCTCTCCCGATTCGTTGAACAGAGCATGACGGGTCATGGTTCCTTGGGCCAGCGCTGGATAGGTGTTACGCAATGCGGTAAAGATCAAGTAGGTATTCAATACTGACTGATGGTCTGCCGTCTGTTTGGTTACATCGGGGATGTTTGTGCTTACTGTGGCATCTATTTTGTCGGTATAGTGGGTGGTATAACTGTCTCCCCACAACATAGGTCCGCGTACATATTCATCTCCTTTGTCTTTGGTGCCGTATAATCCTAGTTCTTCACCATAATAAATATAAGGTGAGCCGGGAGTAGTGAGCAGGACAGCGGCTGCTAATTTCTCCTTGGCGGTAGATTTACCTAGCTTGGAGGCTGCACGATCTTCATCATGGTTGCTTAGTTTGGTTGCTGCGATGTACCCGGGACGATAGGCGGCATATTCTTGCCTATAGTTCAGGATGTCTTTGGTGAAATAACATCCGGTGGCATTATTGAGAGCCCATTCCAGACGATACCAGAAAGAGAACTCGAACAAAGCGGGCAGACCGGCATAATAGGGGGCTACTTCGTTGTATTCGGACAGTACTTCACCCACCATGTAGAAATTGTCCGTGTGTCCTTTTTGCTTGTAATAAGTGTTCATGTCTTCGTAGAACATATTCAGAAAACGGGGATTTTCGTTGCTGGTAGCACTGTGGTAGATGTGCTTGACAGCATCCAGCCGCAGTCCGTCCACACCTCGGTCTATCCATCCTTTGGCACTGTTTGCCATGGCTATGTACGCAGGGGAAGAAGTGGCTTGTTCCACCGCACCATAGTTGAGGTCGGCAAAGTAGTCGGTGGCAAACTGGGAATGATAATACCATAAGTTCATGGAATCGAACAGAATATCGGCCGCTGTTTTGTTATCAAGAGTGAATGCAGTTCCCAAAGTGACTTTGTGGGAAGCAGAAGTAGCACCGTATTTAGTTCCTGCAGGCCAAGAAGGATCGTTACTAGTGCGGATTAGAAATCCCCAAGAGGAAACGAAGTCTGTGGTCAGTTCATAATGGTTGTTCCCTTTGTCATAGAATTTTTTACATATGCCTTCTCCGAAATAAAGGTATTTGGCTCCGTTTGTGCCGGGGTCAGGGTTGTCCGCATCGGCTTTTTCAGCCCGGGTTACTGTGACGGTGGGTTGCGAGGCTTTGCTCCAGTCGAGGCTGAATGTATAGATGCCTTTTACTTCTGTATCTTCGGAGGAGGTTGCGAACCATTCATTGGCGGCATATTCTTCTTTGGGTATCATGGCTATTTTTCCTTCTGCTATCTCTGTTTGAGGAGATTGGGAGAAGAGATAGTAGCTACGATAAAGATTATCAGTAGATGAGGTGGCTTCCTTGAACCAAGGGTGGGCTTTGCCCGTATGGTTCATTACATAATCCAGGTATATTTTTATGTTGCGCTTGTGGGCTTCGGTGATGAGGCGGTCGAAGTCGGCCTCTGTACCTAGTTTGGGATTGACTTTGGTATGGTCTGTCACATCATAGCCGTGATAGGACATGGCAGGATGGATGGGGGAGAGCCAGAGGGCTGTCACTCCGAGGCTGTTGATGTAATCCAGCTTGTCAATGAGTCCGTTGAGGTCGCCGTATTTGTCACCGTCCTTGTCTGCAAAGGAGTAAACTAATAATTGATAGGAGATGTCGGCACGCTTGGTACCATCCCAATTGTCGGGGGCGGCAGTGATATTTTTCCAAGTGGCGGTAGGAGGATCAGGGTTTTCGGGAGTCGGAGGAACCGGTATTTCCGGCGAATCGTCAGAACAGGCTTGTGACAGAGGTACCAAGCAAAGCAGGAATAGTATACCTACTAGAAAGAGATGGATTCGTTTCATGGTTTCTTTGTTTATAAGGGGTAAAAGAATAAGGCGGAGTACAGTATTACGGAAATTCCGCAAGCCGTAAACCGCCTTTTGTCGGTATAGGTACGGGGAGGATACAAGAAGCGTACCTATACTTGTATTGATTAGTTCTTAGTTAGGGTCAACAGGTTCATGCCGTCGCATTGAGGGATGAACCTGATGGTATAGTTTCCGGCCGTAACAGCGATGTTGCCGGCATTGAAAGTCGGTTCGGCTATCGAACCACCCCAGTTGATGTCCCAGTCATTATTGGCGCGGATTTTGATTTCACCATCCGTTAGGTTGGTGGTCAGATTCCAACTTCCATCTTCTTCGTTGTAAGTCATGTCGGTATCGGCATCCCATCCGGATGGGGTGGCGCTACCTATCACTCCGAGAGTTGAGATGAGGGTATGCTTGTAAGTCATGGCAGTCAAATCCACTTCCATCATGTAGAACCCTGCTTCCGGAGCGTCGATATTTCCTGCACCGTTTTCATCAAGTGTACCTGCCAGAGCATCACCACTTACTTTTTCCCAATCGCCTGTCCAGTTATCTTTTTCTGGGTTCGGCTTGTATTTGAATTCTCCGTTCAAATAGGCGAAACCTCTGTATTTGCCATCAAAGTTTATTCCGGCTAGCGGGCAAGTACCTGACCATGAGGTGTTATTACCTATTTCATAGATGTAAGGAGCGAAACCCAGCTCTTCCAGTGTGTAGGTGTATTCCATCATATCCAATGTCATTCTATACATGCCGGCTTGGGTTATCATGCCGGCTTGTGGATTGTTTGTTGTAAGTGTTCCTTCGGTAGCGGTATCTCCATCGGTTACGGTTCCCAATACACCAGCTCCCCAGAATTCTCCCTCGGTATTGGTCTTCGGAATAATTTTCCAGCATTGATTATCAGCGGTTGTGGTGAATACGATGGAAAATTTGGAATCTTCATAAACGTCTGTTCCCGAATGGCTGAATCCCACCATGCCGTCAGCGCTCCAACCATTTACCGAGGTTTCATCCTTGTCGTTCTTTATTGTGAACATGTCGCCTACAAGATAGTAACCGGTGTCAATAAATGGTGCGGCCGGAGTGAAATTTACGTCAAACGAACCGGCATTTACCAATAAGGCTTGTCCGTCTTTTATGGCATTGGCATATACTTGGGCAATGAAGGGACGCGCTATAGGACGTTTCCCGTAAGTTTCCACTACCAGCTTCTGAATGGTCAGGCTGTCAATCATTCCGTCTGTATTGGATTCCAGTTCTCCTGCCTTACCTTTCTCGGTAGAGAGCTCTACCCGTACATTGCCCAAGGTATATCCTTCGGGAAGTGTGGCATTAGATAGAGTGAACAATTTGATGCTGCTCCCCGGATTGGATAAATTGATGTCATCGACCTTGGATGCCGAGAAATCGGGAAGGGTTATTGCAGCTTCTTGTTCGTTGGCTTGAGGAGTTGCCCAATCAGTGTAATCATCTGTGCATGAAGACATGCACAGAACAGTCAGACCGATTAATGAATGGATTGATATATTTTTCATCTTGATTCAATTAAAAAGATTATTATTTGATTTCGCCTTCGCCGGTAGCGAAGTTCAGGTAGAGCTGCTGTCCCGCTTTGCCTGCTACTCGTGCTTGGTCTCCATCGTTGGCACGATATTCAATTTTGCCGTCGAAGACCATGAACTCGCTCTTCCACCACTCAAAGGTAGGAATTTTTACGTATGCACGCACACCGTCACCATCGCCACCCGGAACACTGGCAGCAAAAGCAGGTGAGACAAAAGAAGCGTTAAAAGTATCGGGAATGGTACATAACCAGCCTTCAGCCTGCTCTTTCCAGTCGCTGTTGCCTACAACAGGTCCCATCAACCATATTTCAGGTTTGTTAAACTGTATATCATAGACGAGGTTACGTCCCGAAACGGAAGAGGTGATTACCATTAAGTACCATCCCGGAGTATCAGTAGCGATATTGTCTCCGTTGTCTTTGATATTGCCTGCCAAATCGCCGTTTATACTGTTTATACCAGAAAATCCTGTTTCATTTCCATCCCAAGCTTTGCTCTGATTGAATTTGATGCCGGCATCGTCTATCCATACCATAGACCAGAATACATGAGTTGCACCGTTTACGGGAATCATCTTGGTTGCCGAATCCCAGTTCCATTCGTTAAATCCGCCTACGATATATAAGTTTTCGGGGGTATTGACCGGAGGAAGCGAGAAAAGTAAATGTACTTTATTCAATGACACTACATTGGAAAGTATTTCGGTTCCTTCTATTGCTTTGTTATCACTGGTCATCATAACTGCTCTCAAGCGGATATAGACCGCTATATCCATCGGAAAATCAACATCGGTTGCACCTTTGTTTACTTTCATATCTGTAAGTGTACTAGCTAAAAGAGGTGCGTCTATACTGATTTTTGTTCCTGCATTGACATTACCTATTTCTGTAAAATCGGTCATGGATTCATCGAATGCCACTTGCACATAGTATCCAACGTTGGCGGGGAAGCCGTAGTCGGGTTGTGAACAGGATATTTCGATAGAGGAAGAATTGGCCAAATCGATTACTGTACCGCTGATAGCTGGAGTGTTTAGGACAAATTCGGTGGGTGAGATTAGCGTTGGGTTGGAGTCGCGATCATCATCACATGCGGTGAATATACCCAGTCCCAATCCGATAATCAAAAATGATTTAAGTATTTTATTCATTGTATTTTCATTTAATATTTATAAAACAAAAAGTTTTCAGTATCCCGGGTTCTGAGTCAAATTGGAGTTGGCAGTCAACTCATTGGTCGGGATGGCAAAAATATTAAGATGTGCATCAAAACTACGTCCTTCATAAGATCCGCCTTTCCATTGCCAAGTGTAATTGTTGTTGCCTCCATAGCGGTTGAATCTAATTAAGTCCATACGGCGGCGGCCTTCAAAATAGAATTCTCGGCTCCATTCATCGCAAATATCATCCAGGCTATATGCATTTGTACGGGTAGAAGCATGTGCACGACTTCGGATGGAGTTAACTGCTTGTGTACCTTCAGATGTAGTGTTTCCTCCATTCAAGCGAGCATCGGCTTCTGCAAAAGTCAGATAGGCTTCTGCAACACGTAGCAAGAAGTAGTCGGTATCGGCGAAGGTGGCATCATGTCCGGCTGAACCGTCTGTTTTGAAGTTGGTGAATTTTGCAATAGCATAACCGCTTTTAAAGGTAGATACATCTTCATTGTTTAAGGTACGTCCCACACCGTCGAATAAAGCACGGTCGTCTTTGGCTGCTACATACATGTCGTAGCTTGGCAGTTCGGGGGCATCATTCTGAGGGAAGAATTTGCGGATGAGGTCAGGACGTGCGCGGTTACCGTCCCCAGTTTTGTGCAGAAACACCGTTGGTGGCTGTCAGGTCATTAGGGTTTGCATGCATCTCACCATCAAAGCAACCAGCTATCAAGAACAGGGAAGTACCCCAACTGGTGGTTGTCAGACCGTCTTGAAGTAAGGGTAGAAGAGCTTCGTAAGCAGCATCAGTTTCCCCGTTGTCACCCATGAATAACATTTGATAGGCAGTCCATCCGCCTTTTCCCACAGTATTGAGCCGGTAGGAGGATTTTATTACTTTGTCGGCATATTCTTTTGCTTTTTGCCATTGGGCCGTTCCTGTATAAATTTCCGAATTCAAGTACAGGCGTGAGAGCAACAGCCAGCAGGCAGCTTTGTCTACACGACCATAACCGGCATCTGTCGATTTTTTTGCTTTTGCTTCGGAAAGGGCCGATTCTATTCCGATCAGTTCCTGTTCAAGCCATTCATACATTTGAGCTCTGGATCTTTGTTCAGGTTTGGTCATTGGTTCCAATGTAAAGGGTATGTTTCCCCAACCATCCATCAGTAAGAAGTAGTGTAGGGCACGTACAAAGCGGATTTCGGCAGACATGGTGGCATCTGTATCTCCAGCCATAGCCAGATATTGGTTACAATAGGTGATGCCGGTAGTCAGACGGGCATAGAACCCGTTTAACATAGGATGGGAAGCATTGTAAGTATTGTAGCAGAAACTGGCTACACCTTCATCTCCCCAGCCGCAGATAGCTTCATCAGTGGTCAGTTCGTTGGAATTGAACAATTGGCGGATAAAGCCTGTCGTACCACCATCCAAACCGTCAATATCACAGTCACCGTTAGCACCACCGTTTCCGGCTAATGCCATATTGGCGTAGCACTTGTTGAACAATCCGTTTAAATCAACATTGGTATCGATGTTCGGATCGATAGGATCTACATCTAAGTCTCCGATACATGAGGTTGCCCCCAAAGCCAACATCATGAATGTGGCAGGAACGATATTCTTTATGTATTTTTTCATATACTGCATAATTTTGCGAATTAGAAATTCAGGTTAAGACCAATAATAAATGAGATAGGACGCGGATAGAGATTGTTATCGAATCCGTTATTGATTTCGGGGTCGATGCCATCATAGTTTGAAATGGTGAAAACATTCGATACGGTTCCATATACGCGTCCATTCAAACCGCGATAGCTTCCGTTCTTGAAGAGATTGGAAAAGCTGTATCCTAAAGTGATGTTGTCACACTTCAAGAATGAGGCGTTACGCACCCAGTAGTCCGAAGCTTTGGCGGTAATTTCGTAAGTTTGCCAATTTCTGGCTACAGCGTCTACCGGACGGTTAGACAGGTAATTCAAAGAGTTGGACCATACTTCACCAGGATTCATGTTGCTCCATCCGGCGTTGATTCCATCATAAACATAGTTACCTAGACTGGCACGCAGTGAGAATCCGAAGTCCCAATTTTTGTATTCCAGGCGGGAGGAAAGCCCCATAGTTACGTCGGGAGCAGCATTTTTATAAAGGTATTTGTCATTTTCGGTAATTTTACCGTCACCGTCCCGGTCTACTACTGCATTTTCTATCGGGTTGCCTTGTGGGTCATATACTTGTTGGTATACATAGAATGAATTAGCTGGATACCCTACTTGATTGTATTGCAGATAAAAACCCGAACCTTGACCTACTTTGATATCGGTATTGGCTACAGGAGCACCACTATCGGATACACCACTTAGATCGGTAATCTCATTCTTATTATAAGTAAGGTTATAATTAATAGTCCATATTAAGTCATTGTTTACAATGGGTTTCCAGTCTAAGGCAAATTCGATGCCTTTATTTTCCAACGAACCGATATTTTGCCATGCTTGATTTCTATAGCCGGCCATGGACGCTAATGGTGCATAGTTCAGCAAATCTTCGGTTTTACGGTAATAAGCATCAATACTGGCTGTCAGCCGTTGATCCATAATACCAAAATCAACCCCAATATTATAGGTAGTAGTGGTTTCCCATTTTAAATCAGGAGTATAGTTGTCCGGGCGGTATAGGGTTCCGTTACCTATCAGTGGATAAAAACCGTTAGTACCTGTGCTTACTGAGTATGTGGGAATCCAGTTATAATTGTTAATTTTTTCTCCTGCCTGTTGACCTGTCATGCCCCAGCCTAAGCGAAGTTTCAAGTCAGATATCCAAGATATGTCTTTTAGGAAGTTTTCTTCTTTTGCTTTCCAAGCTAAGGCTACAGACGGGAACCACGCCCAATGGTCTTTGAAGCGTGAAGTTCCATCATTGCGAACGGTAGCTGTAAGATAGTAACGGTTCATAAGTATGTAGTTGGCACGTCCGAAGAAGGAAACCAAATAACTGTCGGTCTTGTATTGATACGGAGTGTGAGGACGCTCTGTGCCGGCTAATGTGGGGTCATCGTTCGTCATCGGATAACGACCTACGTAGTCACTGTTTGTGCTTTTCCAAAAATGTTGCCATTCGTAACCTCCCATAATATCAAAATGGTGGTTATCATTAAAGTCTTTATAATATTGGGCGTATGCATTCAATGAAAGGTTGCGTTTTAGGATACTTTCACCTCCAACAGAACCATAATACATGGCACTAGGGGAAGCAGTAGATTTATTCTGTGCTTGGCGTCCTTTGGAAACATCGGCACCTAGAGATAAATGAAGGCGAAGGTCTTCAAGACCATGTACTTTATAGTCGATATCGGCACTTCCCACAAAGGCGCGGCTGTGGGCAACTTCTGTGTTAAAAGCAAGCATGGCTAATGGGTTGGCACATTCTGCCGTGCTGTTATAGATGAACGGCCATGTGGAGTCGCCTAATGATGCGGCCGATGACCATTGGAAAAATCCCCCATAATTTTGTAATGTCTGATCCAATGCATTGCCGAATTGGGCTTTGTGATATTCGGATGTGAAATTATAAGGATCTTGGGTAGGGTCCATCTTTACAGCAGCACCTACGGCTCCACCGTCGGCATATGCAGAACGTGCGTACATTCCTTTCGCATTGAGGTTCATAGTCAAATGATCGTCAAAAAAAGACGGATTAAGATTCAATGCAGCTGTGACACGTTTGAAATCAGAATTTTTCAAGATACCTTCTTGATTGGTGAAACCTACAGATACACGATAAGGAAGGTCTTTTACTGCACCCGATACGGTTATATTGTGGTCATGACTGAGAGCGGTACGGTAAATAAGATCTTGCCAGTCGGTGTTGGCTGTACCCATGGCACGATAAGCATCGCTGTTTTCTCCGTATAAATCGGTGATAAGTTGACGGTATTGGTTGCTGTCAAGTACATCAACTGTTCCTTTTTTCTGACTCAATGTGACACTACCTGAATAGGAAACTGAAGGCTTTTGCCCTTTGCGTCCCTTTTTAGTAGTGATGATGATAACACCGTTTGAGCCGCGTGAACCGTAGATAGCAGTGGCTGAAGCGTCTTTTAATACGTTGAATGATTCGATATCCTGCGGATTAATCATGGCTAGTTTGTTAGAGAGGCCTTTTACTCCCTCATTGTCCATAGCCATACCATCAATAACAATTAGAGGGTCATTAGATGCGTTCAGTGAAGAACCGCCACGTATACGAATCTGGGCGCCACTGCCTGGGGCACCATCATTACTTGTTACATTGACACCGGCTATTTTCCCAGAAATCATATCCTGTGCGTTTATTACTAAGCCTTTGTTCTTTCCATCCGGTTTCATGGCTGTTACCGAACCGGTCAGGTCATTCTTTTTAGCCACACCATAACCGATAACGACTACTTCTTCCAAAGTTTCCGTATCATCTTTCAGTATCACATTTAGTGAAGTAGCAGCCGGAAGTTCCTGGGTCAGGTATCCGATAAACGAAATAACAATTATATCACCTTTATTGGCGTTTAACAGGAAGTTACCGTCAAAATCAGTGATAGTACCATTGGTTGTTCCTTTTACCACAACATTGGCACCGATAATTGGTTCGCCTGTTGTGTCCTTTACAAGTCCTTTGACAGTCATTTGTTGGGCAAATGCGTCTATGGACAAGAAGCATCCTACTATCAGTGTGAGTAGGATCTTGAACATCAAGTTTCTTTTCATGTCTTTAAATTTAAAGTTAAATAATTATTTCAAGTTTATATTCTCAGCTAAAAACACCTATTGAAAACTGTTTTCCCAAACAATCAGATTATTTATGGCTCCTTTAATCCTTATATTTCTAATGGAATTGATCTTTCTTTAAAACCATTGAATCTTTTCTGAAAATTTTGTGAGATCTGTTCAACTGGATATTGAGAGAGTTGAAACATGTATTTGTTTTTTAGATTTATTGAGATAGAATGAGTTCTCTATATTTCTGTTTATTGAAATAAATTTCAAAAAAGTATCTGCAAAAAATGATTTGTAATGAGATACAATAGGGGAAAAATTCTTTTTGGTTTTCATGATTTAATGGTATTTAGTTTTAGGTTAACGGTTATCCTCACTTTATTTTGTTTTGGATGTTGCAAATGTAGCTTTCTTGTAAATTGATTCTTTATCTAAGAATAAAAATATAAATGATTTAAATCAATTGTATTTTATAAGTATTTGATTTATAGAATGATGTGCCTTTTTGTATCTGAAAAAATATAAATGATTGTGAACTGTTTCGCGTTTGGACAAGAATGATTTATGGTTCTTTTGTATTAATTCTTTGTCAAAACTTTAGTTTATATTGCATCAGCTAAGAGTTTTCTAATAAAAAACTTTTAACCGATGCAATATAAAGGAATAAACTTAAAAGTAGTTTTATTTGTTTTTTACAACAATGATTTTGGGAGTTACCTTGTTGAAATACCACTTGATGGTATAGTTACCGGCTTCTGAAACTTTAAAATTACCATCACCGGCATCTTCAAACTCTCCTTCTACAGCTCCGGGAGCTATATCGTCTTCCCATTTCTCTTCAGGGCGTATTTTCCATTTATTACCGGCGGACATATCTAGGGTAGCTTTTAAATAATATTGAAATTTGTTGTTTTCATCCGTTTCAGTTTCCAGTGTCATCATTGTGTCACCGCTTCCCCAGCTATTGTGGTCTCCTACAATTCCCCATGAGTTGTGAGGTTTGGAAACTTTCAATTCTCCTGTGGTATTATTGAATTCTAAATAATAACTGTTTTTGCTGTATGCTTTAATGTCCCCTCCATTACCGGATACTAAAGTAACGAGGGATTGTTCGGGTGTCATACTTTCCGGAGCTCCCCAATTGTCCGTACCCCAGTCTTCCGTACCGCAGAATTTCCAACCATCGGCTGCTTTGCCGTCGAAATACACCATAGCGGTGTATATATTATCAGAATTTACCGAATATACTTTTTGGCTTTTGGTGAAATCCCAACCATTATAACTTCCACGGAGTGTGATTGCCGGATATTCCGGCTCACCTTCATATGGAGTGATGGTGGTTGAGACAATGTTGGAATACAATGTATCGGCAGCTGCTGAGATAGAAGACGATATCCGAAATTCGATTCCTATCGGCGCTGTCTCCATTTCATAGACTTTCAGCAGGGTCATGATTTTGCTGTTCAGGTCACTGACAGTGATAGTATGTGATAAATCTGTTTTGGATGAGGCTAAAATTACTTTATTGGCAAAATTTTTGTCTTTAACATCCATTTCCAACGCATTGATAACGCTTGCTTGATAGCCTAAATCCGGATAGCTCCAGGTAAGGGTGAATGCCTCTTGGGAAGCATTTTTTGATTCCAGTATATAACTGTCATTCAAGGATGACAGGGTAGACGGGATGGCATTTTCCGAACTATATGTCACTTGTTCCAAATCACTTTCACAAGCAGTACAAAGTAATAGGGTAAAAATAGAAGTTGATATGCTTTTTATGAATTTCATGATGATGTACTTATTGATTAATAACCTTCATTTTGTTGTAAGTTACCGTTTACGGTCAGGTCGGTAACAGGTATAGGATACACGTTATATCTCTTGTTCACTCCTACTCCGGTATTGATTCCTCCTTTGAAATCCCATGTATAGGAGCCGGAAGTAAGCAGATCGAAACGTACTAAATCTGTACGGCGGATACCTTCCCAATATAATTCACGCCCGCGTTCATCTAACAAATTACGGAAATTATTTTCCTCTAACCAATTTTCGGAAATGTTGTGTTTTTCATCTCCATAGGCACGCTTGCGAAGGGCGTTGATATATTCAACAGCACTAGCCTTACTTCCTTCTCCACCGCGTGCTACGGCTTCTGCATACATCAGGTAAATATCTCCCAAACGGAACATCGGAAAATCAGTATCTACCCATAATGTATTTTTTCCCGGTTGTCCGTTGCTGTCTAAATTGCTGAATTTGAATACACTCCATCCTTCAGTTTCAAAAGTTCCGGATACACTGGAAGTAATGTCGATAGAGCGTCCTTTATCATAAAAAATACCACGTTTATCTTGAATCTCAGAAGCTTTGGGTTCTTCATCATTTTGAAAATCAAAGAGATGAACCAGATTGCTTGTTGCGCGGAATCCTGCCCAGCCTTGGTCTACCCCACTGTGTGCTAGTAAAACATCTTTGTCTTCAGCTCCTCTGGCTCCGATGATAATGGCAGCCATACCCCATGATTGGGTCTTGTCCCCATCAAAGATGATAGGATAGATTATTTCTTTTTTGGTATCCGGATTCTCGCCATTGTCTGCTTTGAATAAATCAGCATAGTTGTCTGCCAGTTGATACCCTGCTTTGATCACTTCGTCGCATGCATTAATACATTCGCTATATCGTGCCTTACCGGTGTAAACTTCTGCATTAAGATACATGCGTGCTAATAAAGAACTGGCAACAGCTTGATCTGCTACTCCGTATTCGGAGCGTGGAGAGGGCAGATTGGGTTTGATTTCGTTTAGTTCTGCTTCTATCCAATTGAACAGGTCTTCTCTAGACAGCGGGGCAGGTTCTATGGAATAATTCTTTTCAGTGATGAATGGAGGCAATGCAAACATATCCATCAAGATATAATAGGCAAAAGCACGGTTAAAGCGGGCTTGTGCAATATAACTTTCTTTGTCAATGCTTTCGGGCGCGTTGGGAATGTTCTTTAAGAACTCATTTACCAGTGCCACTATATACATGCAGCGTTGATAAACCCCTTCAATGGGTTCCACTTTATTGGTAGTCCATGTCATATAGTTTACTTCTGTGCACCATGCATCATTCCATGCGTTCTTCATTTCATCGGTTGGCTGTTCAGAAAAGGAAAGTGGAGGATTTACGATATTTACAAGAGGAAGATTGTCAAATCCAATGAGTGAAATGTCTTCTGGTATTTTCAGGTTCAAATTATTGATGGCAATGTAAGCGCCAATTTCCATATCGTAGTTGCTGATAAAAACAGCGGTGGGGGGATCTGGAAGCTTCGCAAGCTTCATCATTGCTTCGTATCCGCCTTCTGTTGAGTAATTTCCGCATTGAATATAATGTTTATAAATTGGAAGTGGCACTCGCGTAATGCCTTCTCATATCCATTTAGTCTCTGTTGAGAGGTATAATGATCAATTCCTCCGGTAATAATTGCGATTTTTGTGTGACCAAGAGAGATTTAATTTTTTACGGGTTCATAGGAAGCGCGTTGATTGTCCAGAATGATCGTATCCGAGGGGTGATCTTTGATAATCTGGTCGACAACGATCAATGGAGTATGGTTATTCTGGATTAATTCAATCTGTTTTCCGGTGGAATCATAAGGAATCAAAATAATACCGTCTACCATGCGATCTAAAAGAAAGCGCGCTTTTTGCAACTCCATTGCTGCATCATTATGGCATTCACATACGATTACAGTATATCCTTTTGGCAAAAGATAGGATTCAATGGATGAAATCATAGAAGTACAAAAATTAGAAGTCAGCATGGGCAGTAATACTGCAACTGAGAAAGTCTGCGAATTGCGCAGTCCTTTTGCGATATTATTAGGTTTGTATTGCAGTTCCTGGATTGCCTGTTCAATTAACAGTCGATTGGTTTCTTTTACGGGATGACCATTGATATATTTGCTGACAGTTCCCAGTGAAAGACCGGATTTTTTTGCGACATCGCGAATTGTAGCTGCCATGTGTGAAATCTCCTTTTTTCATATCTTTTTTTATTTTAACATGAAAGCAGAAAAAGCACTACTGTTGTGTTTCGAAAAGCGGTGCAAAATACTCAATTCTGGTTGCTGTGATCTTGCTGCAAGCGTATAATAAAGAAGGAATACATCACAAAAGCTTAGTATGCAGTAGAAAGGAGCAGCTAGCAAACGTGATCGGGAAAAAGAATTTCGAAAAATTGTAGTGAAACATATTAAAAACCATTTGATTGAGGAGGGAAAAGTGATGAATACGGTAAAGATAAAGAAATCTGGAGATCGGAAAAGGGATGCCGAAGATCTGTGTTCCGATAGTGGGTAGAACAAAACAGGAAATTTTGGAAAGCGCAAAGGAAGCCATTGTGGAACATCCGGATGTGGTGGGAATGGAGAGCAGACTGGTATACAGAAGTGTTCCGATGGGAATGTGTGGAATATATGCTGCAGGGTATGCGTGAAATTTTTAGGAGAAATTTCCACTGTTGTTTACGTTTCGGACTCAGCAGGAGGGCGAGAACAGGCAATGAGCTGTTGGCATATCAGGAACTGAATGAAAGGGCAGCAGGTACAAAACTGGTGGATCTGATCGATGTAGAGTTGTCCTCAGGAGAAGAGACGGTAG
>ENA-OQNF01000058-OQNF01000058.1-human-gut-metagenome-genome-assembly--contig:-NODE-58-length-18065-cov-3.269038_pt1 | contig 18065 bp, 17 predicted proteins | sample MGYA00242628_ERZ504878 | MGnify/ENA primary metagenome ERZ504878 (study PRJEB26092, sample SAMD00036383) | human gut metagenome | host: Homo sapiens | study: EMG produced TPA metagenomics assembly of... | reverse complement strand
TGGGCGGTGATTTTGGCGTAAATTTGGGTGGTCTTTATGTTCGTGTGTCCCAAAAGGCGGCTTACGGTTTCGATGGGTACGCCGTGCGACAGAAGCACGGTCGTGGCGTTCGTGTGTCTTGCCACGTGGTAGGTCAAACGCACCTTGAAGCCGCATTGTCTGCCTATCTCTTTGAGTATCTTGTTACAACTGCCGTTACTCGGAACGGGGAAAACATGACCGTCCCTTGCCAGTCCCTTGTATTTCTCTATGATACGCTTGGGAACGTCCAAAAGACGGATGTTCGATTCGGTGTTGGTCTTCTTTCTTCGGGTGATTATCCAAAAGGTTGCCGTCGAAGAATGTTTGCAGGCGGTCGGCGGTGAGGTTCTTCACGTCGGAATACGCCAAAACCCGTGAAAAACAGAAAAAGACGAACAAGTCCCGTACAAGTTCATGGGTGGCGTTCTTCATCGGTGCGTTCATGAGCGTCTGTATCTCCGTTTGGGTGAGGTAGCCCCTGTCCACGCTTTCGGGAGAGTTGATATATCCGGCAAAGGGATTAAAGGGCAATCGTCCGTCGTTCCTCGCTATGGAAACGATGTGTTTCAACACAATCATGTAGCCCCACACGGTATTGGTGCGGCTTTTCTTCTCCGTGCGCAAAAAATACTCGAAATCGTTTATGAACGTGAGGTTTAGTTCCTTTAACGGAATATCCTCACGCTTGTAGGTGTGGGGCAGGAACTCCCGAATATGGTTGCAGACCGTCCGATAACGGGTAAATGTACCCTGCGCCCTGCTGTGCCCGACTTTCTTCTCGAACTCGGCGTTGTGCTGCTCGAACAGCTTCAGCAAAGTTTCCTGCTTGACGCCGATACCGAGATAGGCGTCTTTGAGTTTGGCGGCGGTAACATATCCGTCCGTCTGCATTAACTCTTGATAGCGGCGGTTTACCTCCACACGGATTTTATCTACCGCAAGGTTGATTCTCTGCGCTTCGACGCTCTTGCCCGAAGCACGGCTGTTTTTCACGTCCCACAACCGTGGGGGAACGTCCATCTTGCAACTGAACTGTTTAATCTCGCCGTCCACCGTGATACGGCACATTAAAGGCAGGTTGCCGTTCGGCTTCTCGCTGCCTTTCTTCACGTAAAATAATACCTTGAATGTACTTCGCATAACTCACTCCTTTTTTTGGTTACAAAATTAGTTTATAGTGAGTTACCGACTGCTATGCAAAATTACGCAAATCACAGAAACAGAACCATTTAGCAAGAAATTCACACCCGTTACGGGGGTAATGAGGTGGTAACTGAACTTCTGCGCTGTTTGGCTTCGAGGTGGTATTTCGTTGGCTCTGCCCCATAGAAAAACAAAGCGTAACGAACGCTCTATCAGCTAATTCGCTACGCTTTGCCCAAATTTACTTTTTCGCTATGTGTTTATTTTAGAAAGTGTATGCCTGAAGTTGAATTGTATGGCCTCATCTTGCGCTGTTTTGTTTAATTCTTCAGCTACAACCAAGTCTACCATTTCATCAATTTTGGTTGCTTCTTTCAATGTGAAATCAATGGAAGGTATGCCGGTATCATCAATTTGGGAAGTCACGATTCCTACACGGCCTCCGGATACATTGCTCTCATAAGGAGCATAGGCAAAGAAAGACACTTTGTCTGTCGTGTTGTTCGGCCAATACTTTGTCGGGGAATAAGTCCATTCATTTGCATCTGCGTCATAAGTCACTTTTTGATTGAACATAAAAGATGGAGTTACGGTTCCTTTAGCCTCATTCCAATTTTTACTCCCTGTGTAATATCCCATAATGCCGAAACCGCCATAATGGGTCTCGTCACATGTTCCTTGCATGGTTGTGGTAGAAACATCTGTGCCTCTGGTCGCTACCCCCGTGTAGACATCGAATCCGACAGCTGGATTACCGCCTGTTCTGACCTCCGTAATTTCATTCTGCGAACAACCTGCCACCAGCAACGTTGCTATCGCCATTAATAAATGTTTTGTTCTCATTTTTTTATTGATTAGTATTATACTTTTGTTTTACAAAGGCAATTCTGTGTTTTCTTCTTTCCCCCAGTCGTTTACATCTGCATTGAAACCGGAGTTGGGATCTTTTTCAGGTTCTACATCAGGTATTCGTCCGGGTGTTTTTGCTTCTATATGTAGGTAGATGGCACCTGTTTCATCCGTGTCTTTTGAGATACTCACTTTATCGAAGTTTTGTTCTATCTTAGTCTTTCCGTCTACTAGATTGGCACTCAGGCTCATGCTGTGGTCGGCTTCTTCGTCAAAGCCGAAAACACAGATTTCGCCTGTAAGAGTGCCGTCGGTGAAAGATCCTTCATGGAAGGTCGGGTTTCCTATGGAAAATTCCTGTGTAATCATCTTTTCACCGCGTTGGCCGTTGTGCAGCAATATGGAGGCGTGGATGCCTCCAAGGCGACAAGTAGCATCTTTTATGTTGTTCAGTCCGTCTATGCTAATCCGCACTTTCACTGTGCTTGTCAGCTCGGTAGGGGTGAAGTGCAGTGAGCATTCTATGTTGTCCGTCACTTCAAATCCCTCGATGACGCAGGTTGCCAGCTTTTCGGGTGAGGTAGTGCTAACTTCGCTTGCGGAACGATTTTCTATTTGTTTGGCATACGCTTCGAAGGTGTGGAAAGCATTCTCTCCTCGGAAAGCAATGCCGCCGAAATCACTGAATGAACGGTTGAATAAGATCACGTTATAATGTCCTTTGGGCAAACGGGTGATGGCGTGAGTACGGTTGCCCATCAGTACGGTTTGAGGCGCTCCTCCATTTTGGGGATAGAAAACGGCCGTCGCGCCATAGGTGTCTTCTCCCTCCAGTCCGGCTTGGCTCCAGTCTGCCATGAGGGTGACTCCCACAACTTCATAGTAGGTAAGTTCGCGCCTATCGCAAGATATGAAAAGCAGAAAGGAAAGCAAGATAAAACGCATTCTCATTTTACACCTCCTTTTACTTTATGGTTTAATATCCATGTAAGGGAGATTTTAGCTTTGGTGGGACCAAACCATGTATATCGTCCGTTGTTTTGCCACAACAATGTCTGATGGTTATCGTTGGCGTGGTAATGTTTGTAATAGGTTCTCAGCACTCCTATTCCGAGGTTGAATTCCAAATGCAGATTTCGGGAAATGCGTTTTGCATATCCGTAGCTGATTCCTGCGGCAATGAAGAATTCTCCTTGATAGCCATTCTCTTTCCATTGCAAATCGTACTTTCCGCCTCCGGCATACAGCCCGGCGAAGTGCCCCGTAAGGATATTTCGTTTCTTCTTGTTGTCTAGCCAGTAACGTGTTTCCAGTCCTCCGGATAATATTTGCATACAGTATTTGTCGTTATCAAACAGCCACCACGGAAACATCAATTCGCCGTTGAGCGACCAACATTTGCCGACGGGAACTTCGACTTCTATGTTTGGTATTAAAGCAATGTCAAACAGCATGTTTGTTTTCAGGGCGAGAAATGGAACCGATTTATTGTATTTCGTTTTTCCGGCTCCATGGTCATTGCCGGTATCTTCATTTCCAATGCCGATATGCTTAGAGTGAACACACGCGGTTTGGGAATGCCCGGGATGTTTCATTCTTTGTTCGTGTATGCTGATATTACTCTTTTGAACATTTGTTTGGAAACATAAAAAACTGTCTTGTCCATGAGTGGGCAGGAAGCAGGCTGTTAGAATCAAAGTTTGCAATAATACGCGTTTCTTCAGTTTTTTTTCACCTGACCATAAATGTGTACTAATGTAATTGCTTGCTACTTTAATAATCAGCAAACTGAGTATATAAAATAACTTTGTCATTCCTAATCAAAAAACGTTCTTAATAGGCAAACGTTTTTTAGAATAATCGCAAAGTTATAATAATAATTTGATAATCAGCAAAGTTTATTCAATTTAATTTATGATAATAGTTCGTTAAGCGTTAAATTAACACTTATGCGGCAATTGCCGTAAACTCTTACTCCCTCCACTTCACCGGTTTTACATCTGGTAGGTTTGTGCGATTAAATCAACTGGAAATATTGTTTTTAGTGAATGTTTCCCGAATTATGCTCGGTGAGCCGGATTATTCATACCGCTTGGGCACTTTTACGCTTTCGCTTGATGATGACAGATGATATGTTTGAAGAATGTAGTAATTGCCAAAAAACTGCCCTGTATCGGGAAGCCGGAACGAACCGAAAGGATATGGTATAGGACTGGCGCAAACCCAAAGTATCCAGAATAAGTGATATGCTGTAAACAAAAATAGGGCAAACCTCACGGCCTGCCCTATCCGAAACTTTAATATGAAATGCCTATTGAAACAAAAATCACAGTTTTTACCTTAAAATATTGCATTTAAAAGTTTCCTTTATCAGCATTGTCCCACCAAAGATGTGTTCCGCCTTTGTCACCGGAGATGCCAAATTTGCTGGAATTTTCTTGGTCCAGAAGTTTGATTCCGCCTTCTACTCCCTTAGCGTTGGCATCATAAGCCTGGCTGCTATAAATTACGCGGCGTACACCTTCTTCTGTGTTTACGGCTCCATTACTTTCATTGACGAATGCAGGAAAGAAGCGTGGATAGCCGGTGCGGCGTTGTTCTGCCCAGCCTTCGGTGGATAGGGGGAATAGGGCGAGCCATTTTTGGGTGATGATTCTTTCCAGTTTTTCTTCGTTGCTTGCGCTCTCATCCCATTTTACACTTAATTTATTTACAGCCGGGGTACTTAATTCGGCTTTGATGGGATCTGTATAGTCTATTTGGGTGCTTGTTCCATTGATGTAGGCGTCTACTGCTCCTTCCGGATATTCTTTGATTCCGGCATAAGCCCCCCCGATAAGCTAATTCATTAGTCATGGAAACACGGATTCCATTTTTCATATAGGTTCTTTACACTTTCACTGCCAATATCCCATCTTAATTTTGCTTCAGCCAATAGGAAATAGGCTTCCGCTGCTTTCATGATAGGCAGTGGCATGGAATAAGAGGAACCGTTGTTTCCCTGAATCCAACCGGAGAAGCTACCCCAACTGTTTGGTTTGGCAGGCAGGCCGCTGGCAAAACGGATACCCAGATATTGACTATTGGCGGCTACTGTGGTAGTACCGGCTTCGTTTTTGATATCTCCGGTATTCAGGGTCATATATAATGGTTGGCGCGGATCTTTGGTTCCACTCATAATAGTTACCAGATTGGCATTGAATCCACAATCACCCCAATTGAACATCAGCCACATTTCATTCTCAAGACTTTTATCGATCAGAATATCCTTGTTGACTGTTGCCAAGGTGTTTTGGGCAGCCTCGGTAGCGATTGCCTTAAGGTTCATTCCGGCGTTGCTGGCTTCGGTTTCCCGTTTGGACAGGCGTAACGCCATGCGTAGTTTCATCGTATTGGCTATTTTTACCCATAGGTCTTTGTCGCCGTTGCACCAACAGTCAAAGGATTTCAATTTGGCTATTTCATCTGCTCCCATGGCACTGATGTCAGTAATGGCTGTACTCAGATCTTCAAGCATGGCTTTATATAGGTCTTTCTGGCTGTCGAACTCGAAATACACTTCGTTTTCGCCCGACAGGATGGAACTGTAAGGTATCGGTCCGTAGGCATCTGTAGTCATCAATGTTCCGTAAGCCTGTACGATACGCATCACGCCTGACAGACCTCTTTCACCACTGGCGTCGCATTGTGCGATGATGCGGCGGGTGTTGTTGAAAATATGGAGATAATAGTTCTCATACATACCGCCACTATGTCCCCGGTTCTCTCCCATATCACCGTTGGTGAAGTTACCGTTGGGAGTCATAAAGTAACCTCCATAAAGGTCAATGGTCAGGTTGGTCCAAAACTGGAACATATTTTGCTGAGGAGGATAACAGTAGGTCATCGGTTCGGTACATTGTGCGGCAAAAGGAAGATCTGCCGGATTTACCTGGATGTTACTGGTATTCAATTTTTCAAAATCGTCTGTGCAGGAAGAGAAGATACTTCCTACGGTCATTGGGAATGCCATTAAAAAGGCGTATGTTAATATCTTATTCCGTTTCATAGTTTCAAGCATTAGAAGTTAAGTTTTAAATTAAGACCAAAACTGCGTGAGGTAGGCAGTGCAAACATATCTACACCTTGTATACCATTGCCTGTACCTGCTGATACGTCCGGATCCATCGGGGCGTCTTTGTGGAAGAAGAACAAGTTGCGGCCGATGATGGCTGCGGTCAGGTTCTTGCCCGCACCTAACAGGTTACGGAAGGTGTAGCCGAAAGTTACTTCGCGAAGGCGTATATTGGTTGCATCATAAACGTAGTTTTCTACAGCGTATGGACTGTTGAAGTTATTGTTACCGGTGGTGCGATAGTACTTATCGGCATCAAATTTTACTCCGTCTACTGTAATACCGCCGGCGTCACGGGCTTCACCTGAACGTTTGGACACGCCCCAACCGTCTAGAGCCGCTTCGGTCATACCGATCACTTTTCCACCGAATTTAGCATCAATCAGGAATGATAGTGAGAAGTCCTTGTAGCGGAATGTGTTCGTCCATCCCATATTTACTTTGGCATTCATATTGCCTGCGTATTCCAGTTCGTCCATAGAATCACCACTTACGATAGGCTCTCCTTTTTCGTTTTGCGAGGGGCTTGTCCGTTTTCATCACGCATCAGGTGACGTACATATAAATCTCCGTAGTGGCCGCCTTCTTTCAAGATCACTTTTGCACCTCCGAAATCGGTCAATGTCAGTCCGTTGGGAAGGTCATCTACCAATTCTTTAATCTTATTGTCATTGTAAGAGAAGTTTAGGTTGGTACTCCAACTGAAGTGGTCAGTGAACTGCTCATACCATCCGATGTTGAATTCAAAGCCTTTGTTTTCTACATTACCAGCGTTTACATAACGGTTTCTCAAGCCTGATTCGTAAGGAGCCGCAACGGAGAAGAACTGATTCTTGGTGTTGGTCTTATAATAAGTCAGATTGATATTCAGTCGGTTCTGTAAGAATGTACCGTCAAAACCAATTTCTAAAGAATGAGTTTTTTCCGGCTTCAATGTTCTGAACGGAGCTTTGTCGGGGGGAGTGATAGCACCTTGAGAACCTAGAGAATAGAGCAGATTACTCATGAATACAGGTACGTCATTACCTACGATAGAATAGCTTGCGCGGAATTTGAACAGATCAATGTTCTTACCCATATCTACAAATTTGTTCAGCAGGACACTACCGCCAAAAGAGGGATAAAAGAATGAACAGCTTTCTGTGAAAGCTAATGCCGAAGACCAGTCATTACGTGCTGATATATCAAGGAATATGCCTTCACGATAACCAAGTTGTGCGGTGGCGAATACTGAGTTCAGCCGTTTTTGGGTCATCCAGTTGTCATCTTTGCCCACGGTGGACATATTGCCATAATAGTTGTTCGGAGTAAAGATGTTCGGATAAAAAATGTTTCCGGAACCGGGCTGTGAGAACTGGGAGCCCTCACCCCATAGGTCTACATGAGAGGTTTTGGTTTTTGTAAAACTGGAACCTGCGGTAGCAGATAGAGAAAAATCATTGAATGTATGGTTGTAGCTTACCAAGACATCGCCATAAAGTTGGTCACTGAAATAGCGGTTGTCTTTCATGCGTCCCATCGGATAAAGGTTTCCTACGCTGGATGCGTAAGCATTGTGTACCCAGTGTTCTTCTCCTCTTTCGTAACGCATACGTCCTTGGATATTCAGATCTGGAGTTATGTCCCATTTGATGCTTCCGCCAAATTCATAGCGGTTACGGTCAGTGATCGGGGTCTGTCTGTTTAACATCCAATATGGATTACCGAATTGCTGTTGTTGTGTATTTGTCCAGTTTTGGACATAGCAGCCTCTTGCGGGATCATATACCTCGAAGTTCTCTTTATAGCCATTCCAGTCTTCTCCTCTAGGGAAGAGGTAAACACCGGTCAGCGGATTCCATAAATAGCCGGCAGCTGCCTGATTGGTGATGTGCTGGTTGGTAAACTTGGCCGTGAAATCAATATGAATGTCTTTCAGAATATTGAAACCTACTTTTGAATTCAAATTGTGGCTTCGGTAGTCATTCTGGGGAGTGATACCTTGTGAATAGACATTGGCATAGGAAAAATAAGATTGGATGTTTTCATTACCCCCGCTTAAGGAGATAGAGTTATTCGTTGTAAATCCGGTACGGAAGAATTTTTTTGCATAGTTTGGAGCTTTGCTGCTTAGTTTCTCACCCCAGCTGAAAGTACCGTTGTCGCTCATCCCATAAGTAGTCTGGAATTCGGGTAGCACCATTGGGCTCTCCATTGTGGTGTTGCTGGATACATTAACGGAAACTTTACCCGACTGTGCTGATTTGGTGGTAATCATAATGGCGCCATTGGCTGCTACCGCACCATAAAGTGCTGCTGCCGATGCACCTTTCAGCAAGGTGATTTGGGCGATGTCGTCCGGATTGATTGTAGACATGGCGTCACCACCGTCTCGCTGGCCTCCGTAGTTGCTGTCTACCTGTGAATTGGTGATATTCATCATGACAGGAACTCCGTCTACTACTACTAATGGCTGGTTATTACCGCTGATGGACTTATTGCCACGGAACAGAATCTTGGAAGAACCGCCGGCTCCGGTTGAGTTCGGTGTAATCATCATACCGGCACTTTTACCTTGCAGGGAGTTAATCATATTGACGCTCTTGATGTCATTAACGTCTTTACCTCCTACTGTTTGCGCAGAATAGGTTAGTGTCTCGGATTGTCGTTTAATACCCATTGCCGTCACTACGACTTCACCCAGTGTTTCTGTGTCCGATGTCATTTTTACGTTGATTACTGTACGTCCGTTTACAGGTTCCTCGATGGTTTTCATACTTAAATAGGAGAATACCAGAATGTCTTTGTCGCCGGCTTGCAGGGTATACTTTCCGTCGAGGTCGGTCACTGTTCCGATAGTTGTACCTTTAATTAATACGTTTGCGCCGATCAGAGGTTCGTTAGCGTCTTTATCTATTACAGTACCGCTGACTGTATGCGTTTGTGCATACAATGCTGTTACAAACATTCCCAATAGGAATGTCAGGAAAAAAGTAAAAATTCGTCTCATAAGGTTAGATTTTGAGGTTCGTTCTTAATTAGATTTTTGTTTTTAGATTAAATAATAGGTTTGTTGATAATTGGGTATGTTTACCCAATAGGTTTGATTTGATAATTTTTCGCATAGGCATTCAGTTTAAGGTTAACTTATCAAGGTTTATTTATTAAGGTTTCTGTTAATCTCTCTTTAAGTCGGTCAACATTATTAATACAAATATCATAACCGGGTTACTAAACAAAAACTTATATTTTTTGTATTTTATCTCATTCTTGTTTTCTTATTTTGAAATAAATACTTATGTTTGTGTAACCTTAAATTAAAAATGACCTATGAACCTTAATGATAACCGCTTAATTATTAAAACCTTGAGGTCAGGGGATCAAAAAGTATTTTCCCTGGTTTATGCTTCTTATTACAAGCCGCTATGTTTGTTTTGTTCCTCGTATGTTTCTCTTGAAGAGGCTGAAGAAATAGTGCAGGATTTGATGATGTATGTGTGGGAAAAGCGTGAGTCGCTGGTAGAGGACTTGTCGCTGAAATCTTTCTTATTTACCAGTGTCAGGAACAGGGCATTGAATTCAATCACCCGTTCCCATATTACCCGTCAGGTATATGAAGAGTACCAGAGCCAACAGTTAAAAATCTCTGCCGGCATTGGATTCTTGTTATAGCACGGAGTTGTTTAATGCCTATATGGAAGCTCTTCATGCTCTTCCTAAAGAACAGCAAAAAGTATATGTTATGAGTCGATATAAACAACTGACCCATAAAGAAATTGCTGACACGCTGGAGGTGTCGGTGCAGACTGTCAATTATCGGATAGGCAAAGCTCTTCAGTTTTTTCGTATTAGATTGAAAGATTTTTGCCTAAAATAGTCGCTTCAATCACCCGAGGGAAATATTCGTATTCCAACTGGTGCACCCGTGTTGCCAATGTATCTGGCGTGTCAGTGGGTAATACCGGACAGGTGGCTTGGAAAATGGTATTTCCTTCATCATATTGTTCATTTATATAATGGATGGTGATGCCGCTTTTCTTTTCATGGGAAGCTATGACAGCTTGGTGCACGCGGGAACCATACATACCTTTACCACCGAACTTGGGAAGGAGGGCCGGATGAATATTTACTATTTTATTCGGATAATCATGCAAAATGGTATCAGGTACTTTCAAGAGAAAGCCTGCCAGTACAATAAAGTCAATATGATATTGGTGCAGTGTTTCCAGTACTTTCCCGTCGGCAAATTCTTGAGCTGTGAGGATAAGTGACGGAACACTCAGTCTTTCAGCCCGCTTGAGTACACCGGCCTGTGCTTTGTTGACGATAACCAATGCTACTTCAGCTGTTCTTTTCTCTAAAAAATACCGAATAATTCTTTCAGCATTCGTGCCTTCTCCTGAAGCTAAAATTGCGATTTTCTTCATGATGATCTCTATTTTGGTGCACATAAAACAAAAAAATGTGCAAAATTCTGCATTTATTTGCCTGAATATTTGCTCAGCCCAAGAAATATTTATTCCTTTGCAACCGCAAAGAAAATAAAATAATTCAATTTATTAACTAAAAAATTAAAGTTATGTCTGAAATTGCATCAAGAGTAAAAGCTATTATCGTTGATAAATTAGGTGTAGAAGAATCAGAAGTTACAACAGAAGCAAGCTTCACTAACGATCTGGGCGCAGATTCACTGGATACTGTAGAACTGATTATGGAATTCGAAAAAGAATTCGGTATTTCTATTCCTGATGATCAGGCTGAGAAAATTGGTACAGTAGGTGACGCCGTTTCTTATATCGAAGCTAACGCTAAGTAATTATCCTTATTTTATAATATGGAATTAAAAAGAGTAGTAGTAACAGGTCTTGGTGCTCTTACTCCTGTAGGTAACAATGTTGCAGAAACATGGGAAAACCTGGTGAAGGGGATAAGCGGGGCAGGGCCTATTACTCATTTCGATGCGTCTAAATTCAAGACTCATTTTGCATGCGAAGTGAAGAATTTCAATGGAACTGATTACATTGACCGTAAAGAACTTCGCAAAATGGATCTGTATACACAGTATGCCATTGCAGCTGCTAAAGAAGCGGTGGAGGATTCTGGAATGGACTCGAAAAAGAGATTTGAATAGAATAGGTGTAATTTACGGTGTAGGTATCGGAGGTATTCATACTTTTGAAGAAGAAGTAGCTAATTATACACTGAATAAAGATACTGTCGGACCGAAATTCAACCCATTCTTTATCCCCAAAATGATAGCTGATATTGCATCGGGACAGATCTCTATCATGTATGGTTTCCACGGTCCTAACTTCACAACAACTTCTGCCTGTGCATCTTCATCAAATGCTATTGCCGATGCATTTAACTATATCCGTTTGGGTAAAGCAAATGTAATTGTGGCAGGTGGTGCGGAAGCTGCAATTTTTGAAGCTGGTTTAGGCGGTTTTAACGCTATGCATGCTTTGTCTACCCGTAACGATGATCCGGAACGTGCATCCCGTCCGTTTAGCGCAAGCCGTGATGGCTTTGTGATGGGTGAAGGCGCAGGCTGTCTGATTTTGGAAGAATTGGAACATGCAAAAGCACGTGGTGCCAAGATTTATGCGGAACTTGCCGGTGTAGGCGCTTCTGCCGACGCTTATCACTTGACAGCTTCTCATCCGGAAGGATTGGGCGCTAAATTGGTGATGTTGAACGCATTGGAAGATGCGGAATTGAAGCCGGAAGACATTGATTATATCAATGTACATGGAACTTCGACTCCTGTAGGTGATGTTTCAGAAGTGAAAGCTATCAAGGATGTATTTGGAGATCACGCTTATAAACTGAATATCAGCTCTACTAAGTCTATGACAGGACACTTGTTGGGTGCTGCCGGTGCGGTAGAAGCTATTGCCAGTGTATTGGCTGTGAAGAACGACATTGTTCCGCCGACTATCAACCATGAGGAAGGTGATAATGATGAAAACATTGATTATAACTTGAACTTCACGTTCAACGAAGCTCAGAAACGTACAGTAAACGCTGCATTGAGCAATACCTTTGGTTTTGGTGGACATAATGCATGTGTAATCGTAAAAAAATATGCTGAATAGTCGTGTTTAGCAATATAAAAGATAGGATAAGACTTCTTTTTCGTAAGGATAGGGAGTCTTATTTCGTTTTTATAAGATGCTTGGATTCTATCCCAAAGATATTAGCATCTACGAACAGGCTTTGCTTCACAAATCTTTATCAGTGAAGTCTGAAAAGGGGCGTTTGCTTAATAATGAACGTTTGGAATTTTTGGGGGATGCTATTTTGGATGCTGTGGTGGCAGATATTGTTTACAAAAGGTTTGAAGGAAAGCGTGAGGGTTTTCTCACGAACACCCGTTCTAAAATAGTGCAGCGTGAAACATTGAATCGTTTGGCTATAGAGATTGGTTTGGATAAGCTGATCAAGTATACAGCCCGCCAGTCTTCTCATAACAGCTATATGTGCGGCAATGCATTCGAAGCATTGGTAGGTGCTATTTATTTAGACAGGGGATATCGTGCCTGTAAATATTTCATGGAGCATCGTATTATTGGATCTTATATAAATTTGGAGAAGATTTCCCGTAAGGAGGTAAATTTTAAATCCAAGTTGATAGAATGGAGTCAAAAAAATCGTTTTGAGGTTACCTTTGAGCTGATAACCCAATCACACGATCAGGGATATAATCCTACTTTCGAGAGTGAAGTTTTGGTGGAAGGTATTTCGGGAGGAAAAGGAACCGGTTATTCTAAAAAAGAGTCTCAGCAAATGGCTGCGCATGTGGCTTTGGGAAAAATCAAGAATGATTCCGGTTTTATTGAATGTATTTTTGCGGCTAAGGCTGCCCGTGAGTTATCTCAGGAGGAGGTAACGGTTTCTGATAGTAAGCCTTCAGACAGTGGGGCCGTTACTCCGGATCTTTCTTTGGAGGAGATTAAGAAAACGGATGTGGTTGAGCAGATAATCAGTGAAGCGGAAGAAAAGGCTTTTAAGGAAAACGCTTAGCGGATTTTATTGATATTGTTTATAATTTATTAATTAGCTATTCCGGTGGCTTGAGAAATGTTCGGCAGGAATACATAATACATTGGAATGTGCCCGATTACATTAAGAAAATGTAGTCGGGCATATTTCATATACTGACAGGAGTTAGATTTCATCTGGCCACGGGCAGGGTTTTCCGGTGGCTTTGAATGTGGGACGTTGTCCTCCTGTTGCTCGCAAATAGTTCCCTAATTCCTTGGAGAGCCGTTTTACGATGCCGGGATGTTGCTTTGCTACATCATTTTTTTCACTGATATCATTTGGTATGTTGAAAAGTTCTTTTTTACCGGTTTCATAATAATAGACCAGTTTCCATTCGTCTTTGCGGATAGAGCAGGCCAGATTGATGCCTGGCCCGTCATTACCCCAGATATTAGGGAAATTCCATACCAGTGCGCGTCCTTTAGACGGGTCTCCTGTACCTTTCAGCAGGGGCATAAAGCTGATACCGTCTATAGGGTTGACTGTCTTATAGTTTGTGATACCCGCCATTTCAAGTATGGTAGGATAAAAATCTTCAATTATAAGATATTTGTCACAACGAGTATCTGGGGTGACTACTCCGGGCCAGCTTACAATCATTGGTTCGCGTATTCCTCCTTCATATAAGGAGCCTTTACCACTGTTGAGAGGAGCGTTTTGAGTGTGAATTTGTCCGTCGCGCCATCCGGGTTCGGCAGCTAGCCCTCCGTTGTCACTCATAAAAATAATAACGGTATTATCTGCTTCATCATTTTTTTCCAACCAGTTCATCAAATCCCCCAGACTTTTATCCATTCCTTCAATTAAGGATGCATATGCGGCTTCTTTGTCACTAAGTCCTTTTTTAATATACTTGGGGAAGAAGCGCATATCTTTGTCAACAGGAACGTGGATGGCATAATGTGCCATATATAGATAAAAAGGTTGATTGTATTTTTTTGCTTTGTCCAATGCTTTGATAGCTTCTCGTGTCAGGGCTTCTGTAGCAAATATACCTGTTCCCCAATAATCTTCCAAGCCGGGGATAGCCATTAGTGAATAGGGTTTTCCATCGCGGGTGTGCCCGTAGTTCTGTTCGCTCAGATAAGTAGCCAGACCACCGGCGGCATGTCCGGCTATATTTACTTCAAACCCCCAATGGGTAGGGTTCTCTCCCGGTGTGTCAATAGAACCGAAATGAGCTTTTCCGCAGTGGATGGTATGATAACCGTTCTGTCTGAGTAACTCAACGAAAGAAGTGCCGACAAAGGTATTGGACGTTCCTGTTACTTGGCTGACTCCGTTGTAGTTCCAGTCTGGTAATTGTATTGTATTGCTTGGTCTGTCGGTAGCTTTGTTTTTTTCAAGCGTCCAGTTTGTTACACGATGTCGGGTGTTGTTGGCACCCGTTATCAGACTGCAACGGGTAGCGGAACTGATATTGCAGGCGTATGCCTGTGTGAACATCATCCCTTTTTGGGCCAGACGTTCCATATTGGGGGTTTCATAGGTTTCGTTATAGTGGGTTTTCTGTGTCCAGAAAGGTAAGGATGTATCTTGCCAACCCATGTCGTCCACCATAAATAAGATGATATTGGGACGTTGTTGGGTTGTTTCTGAAGACATTTTTTCTTTTGCTTGCGTCGAGATTCCTGTTAAGGAAGCGAGAGCGAAAGATACAAGTAGTTTTTTATTCATATCGGCTGGTTTTATAAGTTATTTTTCGATTACAATTTTTTGGGGGGTATCTATGGAAATACTTCTCAGTTCTTGCTTGCTGGAATTTTCTATCCATACTTTTAGTGTACCTGTACATAGTACGTTCAGCTCCAACCGATTCTCTGTTAAAGAGATAGTTTGGACGGTGCTCGGGGATAGATATTTTTCCTGTACGCCAATGACTGTCCATCCTTTCCGTATGGGGCAGAGATGAAACAGTTTGTCTGTAAATCCGATGAGTTCGAATGTACTGCTGTCTGATAGTTCTTCTGCCTTTTGTGATTCCCAATTATAAAGCAGCACGCGTTCTTCGGAGGTGGCAGACATTTTTTCTAAAACTGTTCCGAAGAGAATAATCTCTTTTTTTATAATGGCTTGGACTTGCTGATGCCGGGGGGAAACATTCAGGTTGTAACAGATTAATGTCATTGCTCCGTTGCCTGAGGGAGCTGCTACTCGATACGCTTTTCCACTCCATAATGGATTGGTCAGTATAGATTCTGGCATAGGTACGGCGGGAGCTTCGGGACGGAACAGTTTGCCTTGTTCGTCAATTAAGGGGAAAATGTTTTCCTTGATAAAGTCCCGAGGGGCGTCCGACAGGTAGACCGGACCTCCGGAAATAGCCTTGGAACGTGCCATCAAGGTGCCGCAAACGGTATCGCAGGAATGAAACATATCATGGTCGGGCCATACGGTTTGTCCTAGTAGCAAGGTATTGGTATAAGACTGGAATAGATGTGATTTTGCCATATCCTCATCATATTTCTTATAGTCTATGCTGACACGGGTGCTGTTACTGTATGACGTATGGTCAGTATTGATGACGTTCTGTGCCATACAGTTCATTAGTCCCATATTTTGCCGATGGGTCTCGGCTTCTAGGCTTCGGTTACAGTCGGTTGCCTGGCGGATACTTTCATGGCCTCCCATGTAGAGTGGTAGTGTAAAAGCTTGGTTATCTACTTTCAGAAAATCGAATCCTTGTTCTTTTAAGGTGCTGACGTAGTAGCGATAGAAGGAACGGATGCGGGTGCTGTCCGTTCCTGGCAGAAGGCTGCCGGCGTGTGGGTATAGGGCTTGTCGGACGACTTGTGGAAATCCGTTTTCGGGGGATAATCCCATCCAGTATCCCGAAAGGCTGTACCACAGTCCGATCCATTTGATTTTTATTTTCTTTTTTGTATGACATGATTTTTTTCCATCCCGACGGGAAACGTTGTTTATCCGGTATGAAATCGGTCAGTTGCCTGTTCTTGTGGGCGAGATGACCGTCGTCAATCAGTACATACCGGATAGGAATGCCGGATGCCTCTATCGTTTTCATATCGTTTATTACCTTGGATTCGTTTATATCATCATGATAATGTTCCCATGTACACCAACCGAGATAGCGGAAAGCTTCGAAATATTCCTTGGCTGTGCGGCTTTTTAAGTCGGCGGCTTCTGTATTTTTCATCAGCGCTTGATAGGCTTGCCGAATGGTTGAATAAATATCTTTTCCTTGTCGGATGAGTAGAAGAGGGACTTCCGGTTTCAGATAGTCTTTTCCTAAGGTGGATACATATAGGGTGACAGAGCCGTTATCGTTTACTTGCAGCCAGCTTAAACTGTTACGGCCGGCAATGGCTTTGGCAAACAAGTATTCTCCGTTTGTCAGTTCCAGCAATAATGCATCTCCCAACGTAGATGGGGCTGCATTGGAAGGTATTCCCGGATAGCGGGTGTCGGTTAATTCTTTTAAATCGTTGAACACCCAAGGTAGGAGCCGGTTGGTATTGTTGGGCCATTCAAAATCTCCCGGACGGGAGTCTCGGCTGAAGAAAATACCTCGGACGTACCCAGGTAACCGTACCGGACAGGCAATAGTCTGGATTTGTCCGGGTCTGGATTTCTTATAGGGTATGGGAGAAGAAATGGAAGTTAAATCAATCGTATCTGTCATTGACAAAGCGTTTGTACTCTTGAATGACTTTCCTTTTTATACGTGTAATCTGTTTGCCCGAAGGATTTCGGACAAATAAATACATTGCAAATTAGAATACAAATGAATATTGCTGTATATTCTCTCATGATTTTTTATTTGAGGGTTACGTTATAGGCGCTGAAATAGCTGATTGCGGGTAAGGCAACGGATTGGGTGACGGTGAGGCGCAAGGCGGTGGTTTCTACCGATTCGAAGTGCGCAATGCGTTTGTGTCCCACAGACTCGCCGGAGCATACTGTCTGCCATTTTCCGTTGACTTTCGCTTCTATCTTGTATTGGCGTATTCTTTCGCCTTTGGTAATGTCTTCTTGGATAATACAGTAGTTGACCGGTTGCTTTTCATTCAGATTCAGCGTAAGCCGTTGCTTCCGGCCTTGGGTTTCTACCAATGGCGTGCCAAAGCGCCGGTTTATTTCTTCTCCCCATTCTTTTAAACGCTGTTCGTCACCTGCTGGCAATAGCCCATCGGGATCGGGGGTCAGTCCAATGATTAACGTAGCGTTGCGTCCCACTGATTTTTCGTACATATCCATCAACGTTGTCAATGGATAGATATTATTCTCGTCATCGGGTTCCCAAAACCATTCGTGGTGGCCGTTGGCACCGCGCAGGGGACTGTCTGCCATAGCTGGTACCCAGTATTTTCCTTCGGGATCACCTTGTTTTAATAATGCTATTTGGTCTTTTTGGCTTTCAATACGTTTATGATGTGAACAGGGGGCTGGGAAAGTAGACCAGCAGGGGTATCCCACTGTGCCGGTTTCTGAACCTCCCCAACGGAAATCAGCACGGTCTATGTTGTGGTAGAACAGGCAGTTGGGCTGGTATTTATTGACGATGGGTTCCACATCAGGACCGTCACCTCGTGGGTCATCGGCTCCGCCATCAAACCAAATCATATATAAATCTCCATATCGGGTACAAAGTTCTTCCACCATTTTTTCACAGAAGCGTTTATACCACGCCTGTCTGTTGGCGGCAAATTCTCCGTCACCGGCTACCTTGAAATTATGGATACCCAGGAATGAATTCCACCGGATGCCTACATAGATGCCTGGCTGGATACCATATTTACGGCAGGAGTTGACAAAATCGCGGACAATGTCTCTTTGCCGTTACGCCATTTTACAGCTTTCAGGCAGTATGGGTTTACGTCACTTTGCCACATCCGAAGCCGGTTTCATGGGTGGCTGTGAGTACGGCGAATTTGCAGCCTGCGGCTTTAGC
>ENA-OQNF01000056-OQNF01000056.1-human-gut-metagenome-genome-assembly--contig:-NODE-56-length-18141-cov-2.728045_pt1 | contig 18141 bp, 18 predicted proteins | sample MGYA00242628_ERZ504878 | MGnify/ENA primary metagenome ERZ504878 (study PRJEB26092, sample SAMD00036383) | human gut metagenome | host: Homo sapiens | study: EMG produced TPA metagenomics assembly of... | reverse complement strand
TATTTGCCTGGATTAGCTGAAGGTATTAAGAAATACATTATTAATAAACGAAGTAGAGGTTACTTAAAAAAGAGGCTGCAAATATATTAGGAAATTCTTTTAAAAATGCTATTAATGAAATTATTCAACTTGCTCCAGAATCATTTAATCATATTATTCAAAAGAGTTCAAGAAAGGAAGGTGTCTGGGAAATGGATACTTTAATTAGAGTATCAGATATAATCACTTCATACAATGCATTAAGTACTTTAGTATCTAATGCACGTAGGACAAAAATAAATCAATGCCTAAAAAAAATTAGACAAATAGAAAGTATTAAGACTGGCGGTGAAACCCCTTTTGATAAAACTCAAGTATTAGACTTAAGACACAAAGAACTTTACATCAAAGATAATATTCAAAACAGTTTACATTACCCTTTGTCTAATGGTGATATTTTCAACATTCAAGGCAAAGAATATATATTGTTAGTTCAACCTTGTAATATTAGCTTAAGAAAAGATGGTAAAAGAGATAGAAACTATAATATAGGTTTATTAGTTGAATTAGAAACAATAGAAAAAGAAACGTTTCAGAATTATAAAAAAGGACAACTTGCAACCGTTGAAGTGATAGAAGATGTTACCTTACCATCAAATTTACTAAAAGTAGCACGTTTCTCAACATTCCAATCTGTAAGTCTATCGCCTTTAGATCTAACTGTATTTAATAAAGAAGGCATCGCAAAAATTAATTTGAGTGAACTAGACAATACATCTTCTACAATCCAAGAATCATGGAAAAAGAGATATAAAGAACTACACAAAATATTCTCAGAATTTGCTAATGGGATAAAAGTCTTTAGGAAAATTAGAGTTGCTAATAAAGATATATTAAAATATTCTGTGTTTAATGGTTCAGTTTTCACTGGTTACAAAATAAATAATGAAAAATCATTATCTCAAAGAGGTAAATTACTAAAAATTCAATATAACAAGAGTAGCACATTATAAGTCTCCGTACTCAGATGACTTGTTGCAAAAATTTATGCTATATTTATCAAGAAATGCTTTCGAGCATGATTTTACAAAAAATTAAATAAATTCAAAGAGTTTGTGATTAATCTTAATTAACAACTCTTACTCATAGCTGAATAAAAAGTTTTTGGATTTTGTCTACTTAATTAAGTTTACTATCTTTGCCCTCAGTATTCTCCATGAGCAAACTACCGCAAAAGCACGTAGTAAATCAGTGGGTTAAATCATGGGATATGCTTGAAGCTAAAATATAAAGTTTTAAATATCAGCATGGTAACTCTGCAAGGAGAATCCCAGGCGGATCACCAAGAAAAAAGAGAGTTACATCAAAATAACTCTCTTTTTTTATATCAGAATTAAACTGGTTAAACCAAGAATGGATTTTCCGGGTCAGTTTCCCAAAATATTCTTGACGCACCAGTCTTTCTCACTAGAAAGTTTGAAACATTTATGCCCTCATGCCCTCACAACAAACATAACAAGCTAATTATAAACCACTTATACATCAGTGTAAAAATACTTACTCTCATTCATGCTCTCATGCCCTCACTACATTTTCAAGATAATTTTCTCATAGCATATTGGTTATCAGTTATATATTCTCTTTTTTTATAAACTATTCCAGCTTGATACAAAGTAGATCATTCCAATACTTTTTCCTCGTAAAAAGCACCATAAAGGATTTGTACCTCCACGGAATGACGGCTTACGATGCGTCGGCAAAGATAAAAAACACCCCCGTTTCTGATGTGGAATTTCATTCTGGACGTATGGAAGTTCATATACATACACATAAGAATGAACATAATGTATGTATGGCCTGCACATACATCAGATTCGCCACTAAAAGATTTTATATGTATCCTCAGACCTTTCCTACCTTATGATTAAGGGTTTTCTTCCCGTGTGTTTTATCTCCGCAAGCCTTTGGAGTTAACTCCATAGCCTTGGGAGTTAACTCCAAAGCTTATGGAGATAACTCCAAAGGCTATGGAGATAGAATACATCCGTATAAAAAGGTTTAATCAGAAGACAGAAAAGGCTTATGCAACAGGGCTGGAGATGCGATATGCATTCTTTTAATCCCGCTGACAGGTTATTATTTTTTTCAGTATCTCCTCCTCTTGAATGTCATAACAGCAGAAAGGCCGGACTGACAAACTTCTTTCACACACACTACAGATGTTTATACCGAACCTGAAGAAAGATATGAATAGAATAATAAAAAGCAGTCTTCATTAAATTTCTACCGCCCAATTTATCAACTGTTTAAACAGAATGACCACACTGTTCTATTTCTCCCTTTTAAACATAAATAATACCGATGGCTTGTTCATTCCTAGAATAATAAATACCTTTGCAGCCTTAATAAAAAAAACAATGAAGTTTGATATAAAAAAACATATTTATTTAATACTTTTATTCATCTTACCCTTCACTGTAAAAACAGCGCAGTCACAAGAAGTGACCAACATCCATATAGCGGTAACAGATACTGTACCAGCCTATACAAGCGACTCTGCCGTTATCAACTTCTTAAAGGACGCCGGCATTCCTATCACCCAAAACAGCAAACTGAAATTATTAAAAAGCGGTCGGGCCAAATTCATCGATCTCTTTGAAGAAATACGGCATGCCAAACATCATATCCACTTAGAATACTTCAATTTTCGTAACGATTCCATAGCGAACGCACTATTTGATTTATTGGGGGAGAAAGTAAAAGAAGGGGTGGAAGTTAGAGCTTTATTTGATGCCTTCGGCAACTTGTCAAACAACAAGCCATTAAAAAGAAACACATAAAAGCAATCCGTGACAAAGGTATAGAAATTGTCAAATTCGACCCTTTCAAATTTCCCTATATCAATCATGCCCTGCACAGAGACCATCGCAAGATTGTAGTCATAGACGGAAAAATAGGATATACTGGTGGAATGAACATAGCCAATTACTACATAAAGGGTCTGCCGGAAATAGGCGACTGGCGTGACATGCATATCCGTATAGAGGGAAATGCCGTAAACGAATTGCAGAACATCTTCCTGACTATGTGGAACAAAAGCACTAAACAACACATAAGCGGAAGCCAATACTATCCCCTACGAAACGATTCTACTTTCAAGGGAAATAAGAATGTAGCTATTGTAGACCGTATTCCGAAAAAAGAGCCCAAACTGATGAGGCAGACTTATATCAAGTCCATTGATGCCGCACAGGATAAAATACAAATAGTGAACCCTTATTTCACTCCCATTCCAAGCATTAAAAAAGCCATAAAACGGGCTCTGAAGCGAGGTGTTGAAGTAGAAATCATGATACCGGGCAAATCGGATATTCCTTTTACCCCCGACGCCGCATTCTATACAGCAAACAAGCTGCGTAAGAAAGGGGCAAAGATTTATGTGTATAATGGCGGGTTCCATCACTCTAAGATCATGATGGTGGACAGCCTGTTCTGCACTGTGGGAAGTACGAATCTGAACAGCCGGAGCCTACGCTATGACTATGAAGTCAACGCTTTTTATTTTTGACAAAGAAACCACACATGAACTGAGTACCATGTTTGACCATGACAAGCTGGACAGCACTCTGCTCACTAAGGAAGAATATAAAAAACGCTCCGGATGGAAACGCTTCGTCGGTTGGTTCGCCAATCTGTTCAGTCCGTTCCTATAAACCTCTGCCACTTCCCCAAACAAAGGTTTACAAATTGTTTCATCTCCTGCAAGGACGGGACTTATCCCATCTGCAACTTATTCTCCATGCAGTAAAGTTTGACAGGTCATCCTCTAAGAGAACAATGCCTGTAATCATGAGAAATGTTACTCCACCATCACGGACGGTATCCCTGACAAGTATGGAAAACCACGGCTTAACTGCAGGGAAATGCTTTTCTCTCCGTATGTTTCACTTTATTATAGAACAAAGATAAAATAAATCGCTTTTTCATCCCCATAAACTACGATATTTTTCTTATTTTTGCCCAAATATGTAATTCCGCCCGAGAAGGCATAAGAGAACGAGACAGAACGATGAGAGTAGTTGATTTAATAAAAAGCACGGACAATACGGCTTTTTCTTTTGAAATTCTCCCTCCGCTGAAAGGAACGGGTATTGAAAAACTATATAAAACGGTTGATACGCTACGCGAATTCGACCCTAAATATATTAATATTACAACCCACCGCAGCGAATATGTGTACAAAGAGCTGGGAAACGGGCTGTACCAACGTACACGCCAGCGCCGCCGTCCCGGAACAGTTGCTGTTGCCGCCGCTTTGCAGAACAAATACAATATAACGACAGTGCCACATATCCTGTGCAGCGGTTTTTCCCGCGAAGATACAGAATATGTATTGTTAGATCTACAATTCCTGGGCATCACCGACTTGTTGGTACTGCGTGGTGACAAGGCAAAACACGAATCAGCTTTCGTACCCGAAAACAACGGTTACAACCACGCCATAGAACTGGAAGCGCAGATCAATGATTTCAATAAAGGCGTATTTGTAGACGGTTCCCCTATCAAGATAACAGGAACTCCATTCAGTTATGGAGTAGCTTGCTATCCTGAAAAACATGAGGAATCACCCAATATGGAACAAGATATTTATTGGCTGAAGAAAAAAATTGAAGCAGGAGCTGAATATGCCGTGACACAGATGTTCTATGATAACCGCAAATATTTCGAATTTGTAGAAAAAGTAAGAAAAGAAGGAATCAACGTGCCTATTATTCCGGGTATCAAGCCTTTCCGCAAATTATCTCAGCTGAACATGATACCTAAGACGTTCAAAATAGACTTGCCCCCGCAGGAACTGGCAAGCGAAGCGATGAAATGTCAAACAGATGAAGAAGCGGAAAGTCTTGGCATAGAATGGTGCATACACCAGTGCCGTGAATTAATAGCCTGTGGTGTTCCCAGCATTCATTTCTATACCGTAAGTGCCGTGAACAGTGTAAAGGAAGTTGCAAAAGCAATTTATTAAACAGTAAATAAATGACTATAAAAAGCAATGTTATTTAAAGATGTAATAGGACAAGAGGAAGCAAAACAGCGGCTCATAGCCGAGGTAAAAGAAGGAAGAATCCCTCATGCACAACTGATTTGCGGTCCCGAAGGTACAGGAAAGTTACCTTTGGCAATAGCTTATGCCCGTTACATCTGCTGTGAAAACCGTGGTGAACAAGATGCCTGCGGAATTTGCCCCACTTGTGTGAAATTCAATAAGCTGATACATCCCGACCTGCATTTCGTTTTTCCTGTTATCAAGAAAAAAGCCGGAAAGGATACTGTATGCGATGATTTCATAGCAGACTGGCGCAACTTTGTCCTGCAGAACCCATATTTTAATCTGAACCATTGGCTGAAAGAGATGGGAGCAGAAACCAGCAGGCGCAAATCTTTGTAAAAGAAAGCGATGAGATTGTACGAAAGCTCAGTTTGAAATCCAGTCAAGGCGGTTACAAAATCATGATTATATGGCTTCCCGAAAAGATGAATGTGGAATGCAGCAACAAACTGCTGAAGTTACTGGAAGAGCCTCCTGCCATGACTGTCTTTTTATTAGTATCCGAAGAGCCTGATGCCATTTTGCAAACGATCCAAAGCCGTACCCAACGATTTAACATTCATGGGATCAAAGAACCTGAGATTTCAAAAGTATTGCAAACCAAATATGGATTACAACCGGAAGATGCTGACGATATAGCACATCGCTCAGAAGGCAATTTTCTGAAAGCACTGGAAACCATACACCTGAGTGAGGAGAACAAACTGTTCTTTGAACTCTTTATAAATTTGATGCGTCTCTCCTATCAACGGAAGATACGCGAAATGAAACAATGGAGCGATGCGGTAGCCTCCATGGGGGCGTGAACGTCAGAAGAATTTTCTGGCTTACTGCCAACGTATGATACGAGAAAACTTCATATACAACTTTCATCAACGTGATTTAGTGTATATGAATCCCGAAGAACAAAATTTTTCCACCCGTTTCGCACCGTTTGTCAACGAGCGGAATGTGATGGGCATAATGGACGAACTTAGTGAAGCACAATTACATATAGGACAGAATGTGAATCCCAAAATGGTGTTCTTTGATTTCTCTTTAAAAATGATTGTGCTATTGAAAAATTAAAAATTGAGAATTGAGTATTAAAAAATAACAGAATTGCATGGCATTTATTTCTTAGTTCTCAATTTTCAATTCTCAATTAAAACAGAATTATGGACAATGAATTCAAATTAAAGAACGGAAGCGGCTGTTTGTGTTGCAAAGGCTGCGGACGACAGGATAAGCAGCTGAACACCTACGACTGGCTGGCTGATATTCCCGGCAACACCGAGGAACAGGAAATGGTTGAAGTTCAATTCAAGAATACCCGCAAAGGGTATTATAAGAACAGCAACAAACTGAAGCTGGGAAAAGGAGATATAGTAGCTGTAGAAGCAAGTCCCGGGCACGATATCGGTACAGTAACCCTGACGGGAAGATTGGTACCTTTGCAAATGCGTAAGGCAAACATCAAACCCGATGCCGAAATCAAGCGTATCTACCGCAAGGCAAAACCTGTAGATATGGAAAAATACGAGGAGGCAAAAGCCAAAGAACATGACACAATGATCCGATCCCGTCAGATAGCCAAAAATCTGAACCTGGACATGAAGATCGGTGATGTGGAATATCAAGGCGATGGTAACAAAGCTATCTTTTATTACATCGCGGACGAACGCGTAGACTTCCGCCAACTGATCAAAGTACTGGCCGAAGCTTTCCGTGTACGTATAGAAATGAAACAAATTGGCGCCCGTCAAGAAGCCGGACGCATTGGCGGTATCGGACCTTGCGGACGTGAATTGTGCTGCGCTACCTGGATGACAAATTTTGTATCTGTATCTACCAGTGCGGCACGTTATCAAGATATTTCTCTGAATCCTCAAAAGTTAGCCGGACAATGTGCCAAACTGAAATGTTGCCTAAACTATGAGGTAGACGCTTATGTAGAATCCCAAAAACGCCTTCCAAGCAAAGAAATGACTTTAGAAACGACAGATGGTACATTCTATTTTTTCAAAGCGGATATTTTGAAGGGAACTATCATGTACTCTACTGACAAAAATTTCATAGCTAATGCTGTAACCATCACCGCACGCCGTGCTTTTGAAATTATTAATATGAACCGACGTGGTGAGAAACCGGAAAGCTTAACCGAATCAGTAAAAAAGAACGAACCTCAAAAGCCTGTTGATTTAGTAGAACAAGAAAGCTTAACCCGATTCGATAAACGAAAAGGCAACAACAGCAACCGAAAGAAAAAACGTAAGCCGGAAAATAACGGTAATAACGGAGAAAGTATTCCCAATGAAAACAGACGTCCGCAACAACCTAAAGAGAACCGGTCACAACAACCCAAGGAAAACCGGCCACCTAGAGAAGGACGTCCCAAACAACCTAGAGAGCCTAAAGAAAACAAGGCTCAGCAGCCACGCGAAGAGAACGGAAACCGCCCTAAAGAAGAAAATCGCAACAGGGAAAGTCGCGGCCGGGAAGAACGCAGTCGTGAAAATCGGGAAGACGGAAACCGGAACCGCAATAAACGCCGCCCCAATAATGGTAATAATGAAGGAGGCAGTGAAAACCGGAATAACGGAGGAGGGAAGGAAAATGACAACAAGAACAACGGAAACAATAGCCAAATTCCGAATGAAAAGCCACAAACTCCTGTATCAACTAAAGAATAAACTGACATGGCTGCCAATAATCATATTGGCAGCCTGTCAAAACAATATAATCTATCACTCTTATACCCCCGTCCCCCTTGACGGATGGAATAAAAGTGATACTCTTGTTTATACCCTGCCCAATTCTATCCCTGCCGGAAATTACGAAGCAGAAATCGGCATCCGTTATCAAGAATCTTATCCTTACAGAGATATTTGGTTAGGAGTCAGCCATAACACAGAGGATACTTTGACTTACGTCACAGACACTTTACAACTTTTTCTAGTTGACGAAGCTGGAAATAAAACAGGAAATGGTCTTTGTGGATTATATCAATGTAATCTGCCTTATAAAGCATTTATTCCTATCCGTACAGAAGGAAGCACACGTACTTTCCGCATCGTCCATATCATGAGGGATAACCCGTTGACGGGAATCAGTGATATAGGTATCCAGTTGCGCAAACTGGAAAACCAATAAACTCTAACGTTTTCCCCGCCCTGCATCAATACGCAAGAATACAAAAAGCAAGATCGTAAATCCCCACAAAGAAGACCCCCCATAACTGAAAAAAGGCAATGGTATGCCTATAACGGGGGTCAGTCCTAAAACCATACCTATATTAATAAACAGATGGAATAAGAAAATGCTTAATACCGAATATCCATAAACACGGGCAAAACGAGTATGCTGACGCTCTGCCACCACAATAAGACGCAAAATAAGTCCGGTAAAAAGAACAATACAGCTGCCGAACCTATAAAGCCTTCTTCTTCCCCTACCGTACAAAAGATAAAGTCTGTATCCTGTTCAGGCACATACTTCAGTTTAGTCTGTGTACCATTCAAAAAGCCTTTCCCCCATAAGCCTCCCGAACCAATAGCAATCTTACTTTGGTTCACATTGTATCCTGCCCCAGCCAAGTCTTCCTCCATACCAAGTACCACTTTAATACGTATTTGCTGATGTGGCTCCAGCACATTATTGAAAACATAATCAGCAGAAAAAAGGAATCCCACTGAACCTACCGCAAATAGAGCAATATAAAAATAATTACGCATACGTTCATGCATAGAAAGGAAGATCAAATAGAACAATAAAACTACGCACAATCCATATTGAAACCAAGTAATATCAAAAGGGATAACATAAAACGAAAATAATAAAGCCAGCAAGGTACCACCAACACCAACCCCTCCAATATACCACACTACCGATGCTTTTTTACAATAACTATTAACTAATAAAGCAGAAAGAATGACTATCAACAGCAACACAGAAAATTCACCGATGGAAGTACAGTCATCCGCCATCAATTCATTGCCAAAACGGATCCCAACTACAAAATAAACCACAGCGCAAATCCCAGCAAACAAAATAGAACCTGGCATCCCCTCCCGGTACAGCATAAAAAAGAAAGCCAGATAAACCAAAGCCGACCCCGTTTCCCGTTGCAAAATAATGAGCAGCATAGGCAGCAACACCATCCCTACTACAGGCAATGAATACTTTAACTTACTCATTGTAAACCCATAGACATTCATAAATTTAGCCAAAGCCAAAGCCGTAGCAAATTTAGCAAATTCCGCCGGTTGCAAACTTACAGGTCCGAATTTTATCCATGAATAAGATCCCTTGGTATCCTCTGCCAGAAAAGGTGTTATCAACAACAACAGCATCATGCCTCCATATAAAATGTAAGCAAACATATCATATAACTTATCCTCTAACATCATCAGGATAAATCCGAGCCCCAAAGAGCAACAGATCCATACAAATTGTTTTCCTGCACGAGTGTCGAAACTAAAAAAATCAATTTCACCATAATCATAGCTGGCTCCACATACGCTGAACCATCCAAAGATAACCAGCATCAGATAAATGCAGATAGTCATCCAGTCCACTGATTTCCATATACTATCGTTCGTGTATGCCATAATCTATTCGTCTGTTTTGTATTTCCGCCGCTTTCGCCTCACTTTCCGGTGAAAGTTCTCCTTTCAAATATTTCTCCATAATCAATGCACCGATAGGTACACCATAAGTTGCTCCCCAACCTCCATTCTCTACATAGACTACCACGGCAATCTTAGGATCATTCATTGGTGCAAACCCCATAAAAGCAGAATGGTCCTTTCCACGGTTTTGCGCCGTACCTGTCTTGCCACACACCTCAATTCCTGGAATATTCGCACTACGGCAGGTTCCTCCCAATACTGCCGAACGCATACCTTCGACTACTGTCTGATAATGTTCACGGCTTACTTTAGTATAATGTTTGGTCGTATACAGGGTATCCAACGGCTCGTCTTCTACTTCTTTCACTACATGCGGAGTTATATAGTAGCCCCGGTTAGCAATAGTAGCCCCAAGGTTAGCAATCTGCAACGGAGTAGCCGTCACTTCCCCCTGACCGATGGAGATAGAAATAATCGTCAGTCCGTTCCATGATCCCCGATAGTTCTTATCATAATAAGCAGCATTCGGGATCATCCCACGCTTCTCACCCGGAAGGTCTACTCCCAAAGGATAACCAAATCCCATAGAAACCATATAATCACGCCATGTATTCATGGCAGCCTGTACAGAACCATACTTCTTCTTTGCCCCTATCATGTGAAACAACCCCCAACAAAAATAACCGTTACAGGAAGTTGCAATGGCAGGCACCAAAGGCAGGGGCGACCCATGAGAGTGGCAACCCACCCTAAGACCGGCATACACAAAACCATGATAGCAAGAATAGGCTGTCTGAGGAGTAATAATCCCCTCTTGCAGAAAAGTCAACGCCTGAGTAGTCTTAAAAGTAGATCCCGGTGGAAATTGCCCCATAATAGAACGGTTCAGCAATGGTTTCCAACTGTCACGCGCCAGTTCCAGATGATTTTTACCCCGTTGGCGCCCCACCATCAATCTTGGGTCAAAAGTGGGAGCAGATACCATACAAAGTATTTCTCCTGTGGATGGCTCGATAGCCACTATACTGCCTATCTTCCCTTCCAACAAACGCTCTCCTAACATCTGAAGCTCTATGTCTATACCTAGTTTCAGATTCTTCCCCGGAACGGGAGTCTTGTCATATTTCCCGTCCATATACCGTCCCTGAATACGTCCACGGGCATCGCGCAGTAATATCTCCACTCCTTTCTCCCCCCTCAACTGTTTTTCGTATGAGCGTTCCACCCCCTGTTTCCCTATAAAGTCACCGCGTACATAGTAATCATCCGCTTCAATATCCCCCTTGGACACTTCTGCAATATCTCCCAGAACATGAGCAGCCGAATTGTAATTATACTGACGGATAGTACGCCGCTGAATATAGAAACCGGGAAACTTGAACAGCTTTTCTTGGAAGACTCCACACTCTTCTGCCGAAAGCTGGGTCATAAATACTTGATGAGTATATGGAGAGTAACCCGGATTGGAACGTCTGTCCTTTATCTCACGAATACGCTTCTTGAAATACCCGGGAGTAATATTCAATGTTTTACATAAATCAAGCGTATCAAGATTATGCACCTCTTTCATCACCATCGTTACATCATAGGCAGGTTGGTTGTATACCAGCAGGTTACCGTTCCGATCATACATTACCCCACGGCTAGGGTATTGTGTCTTGTTCAGAAAAGCGTTGCTATCTGCATTCTTTTTATAATCCTCACTCATAATCTGCAAGGTAAAAAGACGTATCAAGTAAATCAGCACAATAACGATTACCGATGCACCGATTACATATTTCCGCTTCTCCAGATTATAATCTCTTTCCACTATTTTTTCCTCCTGATTGCCTCAGCACACAATATACAAATGACGGTTATTGAGGCATCTGTCAATATTTTCAACAATAAGACAGGCAGATTGAAGAATGAAAAAGTATCTATGACAAGTAAAATGGTACAAAATAAGAAAGTACACAATAAGATATACCGGAAGAAAGGCGAGAATCCCATACTTTTGATACCTGGTTCAAAATCCTCGACGCTATCGCGGAGTGTGACTAATCTTAAAATAGGTTCACGCATAAAAGCCAGTACAGTGGCCGCAGCCGCATTCATCCCCGGAGTGTTGCCAAATATATCGACTGCCAATCCCAACAGGAATGCCCATATCATAAGGACATTACGGCTAACTCCCGAATTGTACTTCAAAATAAAATAGATAAAAAAGAAAGGAGTGGCATACCCGTTGATATGCATATGATTCAGCACCAACACCTGCAACAGTACCAGTCCGATAAACCACTCTATTCTTTGTAGATAAGTCAACATCAACCTTCTTACTTAGTCGTTTTTACCTGCTTTTCCAACTCCAATTGCTCCTCCTGCCCTTTTTGAGCAATTACGCGCACATCATTCAAACGGGCGAAGTCCGTAAATAGTTTCACCCGCAGCAAATAAGACAAGCCATCGTGACTATCGGCAATATCATCTACTGTACCCACCGGAATGCCGGAAGGGAAAACAGCACTGTGTCCACTGGTTACAATAGTGTCACCTAAAGAAAATAATGAATGACGGGGCATATCCTTTATAAAAGCAAATTCGGATGAACCGCCATCCCATTTCAAGAAGCCGAAATAATCACTCCGTTTTATTTTACAGCTAATACTGCTTTTTGGAATTCAATACCGGAATGACAATGGAGTAATGTGGAGAGGTGAGATAAACAATACCAACCACACCGCTTCCATTTACCACTCCCATCTCACTACGAATGCCATCTACTTCTCCTTTATCAAGTGTAATATAATTATCAGCATGGGTCACACTGTTATTTATCACGCTAGCCTTAAAGATATCATATCCTGCCAGTGCTTCCTGCTTAAGCTGTTCCACACCACTGCTGTCTTCCGTCGCTTCAATCAAAGCTTTACGAATACTCTCCAACTGCAATTCCAGTTCCACATTTTTCTGTACCAACTCATCGTTAATCGTTTTCAAATGAAAATATCCGGTAACATTATTGGCTGCATCATACATAGCTCCCGACACAAAATTAGCAGATGTAAAGAACGCACTTCCCTGATAACTGTTGAAGCGGAATAATAAAGCAAAACTGATTATCTCCAAAAGAACAAAGAGAAACCAGTAATTATACTTTAAAAAGAAATTCAGCAGATTTTTCATTAATACTAATTGTTCAATGTGCTAATTTGCCAATGTGCCAATGTACTGCACTATCCATACCGCATAGCATTAGCAAATTAGCAAACTGCCTCATTAGCAAATTATTTACCGCATCAAAAAAGAGAAACGATCTACATTCTTCAGTGCAATACCGGTACCTTTCGCCACACTCAGCAAAGGATCTTCGGCTATATGGAACGGAATATTGATTTTGTCTGTCAGACGCTTGTCCAAACCACGCAGCAAAGCACCACCACCAGCCAAATAAATACCGTTCAAAACAATATCAGCATAAAGTTCAGGCGGAGTCTGTTCCAATGCACTAAGGATAGCTGTTTCAATTTTTGCAATACTCTTTTCCAAACAATGCGCCACCTCCTGATAACACACTGGAACTTCCATGGGAAGAGCAGTGATACGATTAGGCCCGCGTACAATGTAATCTTCAGGAGCATCATCTCCCAAATCAGTCAAGGCAGCACCTACATGTATCTTGATACGTTCAGCCATACGTTCACTAACCTTCACATTATGCTGACGGCTCATATATTCCTGAATATCGGCTGTAAGATCGTCACCGGCAATACGTATCGAATTGTTGGAAACAATACCACCCAATGAAATCACGGCAATTTCTGTAGAACCACCACCTATATCAACAATCATATTACCTTCAGGAGCCTCTACATCAATACCGATACCAATAGCCGCGGCCATAGGTTCAAAAATCAAATAAACGTCTCGTCCTCCCGCATGCTCAGCACTGTCACGTACCGCACGAAGCTCTACTTCAGTGCTACCCGAGGGGACTCCGATCACCATACGCAAAGAAGGAGAAAAGAAACGATTACCCATGTTCACTTTCTTTATTAAACCGCGCATCATCTGTTCACAGGCATTAAAATCGGCAATAACCCCGTCGCGTAGCGGACGTACAGTACGAATATTCGGATTTTCCTTCTCGTACATCATTTTAGCCCGTTCGCCTACGGCAATCATCTTGTCGGTACGGCGATCAAGCGCAACGACCGAAGGTTCGTCCACTACAATCTTCCCGTTATTTAAAATGATGGTATTGGCAGTGCCAAGGTCCATCGCAATCTCTTGTGTAAAGGAGAATAATCCCATAAATTCATTTACAATTTAGCAATTTACAATTGACATTTGCAATTGACCATTTACTGAACAATGCTGTATAAACAGTCCGATTGTAGCCGCAAATGGTAAATTGCAATGATCTTAGTGTTTAAAGTGACGAATCCCTGTAACGACCATAGCTACGCCATGTTCATTGCAGTATTGGAAAGTCAACTCGTCTTTTACAGAGCCTCCCGGCTGGATAACAGCTTTCACACCCTCCTTATCCGCTATCTCTACACAATCGGGGAAAGGAAAGAAAGCATCACTGGCCATCACTGCGCCATTCAAATCAAACTCAAATGACTTCGCTTTTTCAATGGCTTGTTTCAATGCATCCACACGTGAAGTCTGACCGACACCGCTAGCCAGCAGTTGTTTGTTCTTGGCCAGTACAATAGCATTACTTTTACTATTCTTCACAATCTTATTTGCAAATAACATATCCTCTACTTCAGTCGCCGTAGGAGCTTTTTCAGTAACCTGCTTCAAGTCGGCAGGAGTTTCCACATCCAGGTCTCTTTCCTGAACCAAAACCCCATTCAATAAAGAACGGAATTGTTTCTTCGGCAATTTAGCTTCCTTACGAACCAAAATAATACGGTTCTTTCTTCTGTCCCAAATACTCTAATGCATCTACATCATAATCCGGAGCAATAATTACCTCAAAGAACAGTTTATTGATTTCTTCTGCTGTTTCTTTATCAATCACGGCATTAGTAACCAACACACCGCCGAAAGCCGACACCGGATCGCCTGCCAACGCATCTTTCCATGCTTCCAGCACAGTAGGGCGCGAAGCTAATCCACAGGCATTATTATGCTTCAGAATGGCAAATGTCACCTCATCAAATTCATCAATCAAATCAACAGCTGCATTGATATCCAACAAATTGTTATAGGAAATTTCTTTTCCATGAATCTGGTCGAACATCGCATCCAGATTTCCATAGAAATAACCTTTCTGATGAGGATTTTCACCATAACGAAGTTGTTTTTGTTCTTCCACCGCGCAACGGAAAGCCGAACCTTCACCACCATCAAAATAGTTAAAGATAGCAGAATCATAATGAGAAGAAACAGCAAACGCTTCTTTTGCGAACCAACGGCGTTCCTCGCGTGAAGTAGTAGCGCCATGTTCCAGCAACATATCACGGAACGGCTTATATTGTGCCTGACTAGCGATAATCACTACATCATTAAAGTTCTTAGCAGCAGCACGAATCAAAGAAATACCACCTATATCAATTTTTTCGATGATAGCTTGTTCTTCGGCACCCGAAGCCACAGTTGCCTCAAACGGATACAGGTCAACGATGACCAAATCTATTTCGGGTATCTCATATTTTTCTATCTGTTGCATATCTTGTTCCAAACCACGACGGCATAAAATACCTCCAAAGACTTTAGGATGCAGTGTCTTCACACGTCCGCCCAAAATAGGAGGGATAAGTAGTAAGATCCTCCACCGCTTTGCAAGGGAAACCTAAAGATTCGATAAACTGTCTTGTACCTCCTGTTGACAGGAACTCTACTCCTTCTTCGTGTAGTTTGGTTATAATCTCGTCCAAACCTTCTTTGTGATAAACCGACACCAATGCGGTTTTAATTCTCTTAGCCTCTGACATTTTTTATAGATTAAGTATTTGGGCTACAAAGGTATAAATTTTCACTCTATAAATTCCACACATAAACGTGAAATATTATTTATCCACTCATATTTGTCTCAAAAAAGAAGAGATTCGCCACTAAATATGGATAATAATAAATTAAAAATCAAGTTGTGTGAATCCGTGCAATCTATGGTGAACAAAAAACACCTGTAACACAAATGTAACATATATGACATTTTATCATAATATACCTCCCGTACCTTTGCGCCCAATAAAATAGAGAGACAAAATTATATGGAAACTATGTTTTTGGGAATCGTTGTATTCCTTTTTCTGCTAGCCATATTCGATTTGGTAGTAGGCGTCAGCAATGACGCAGTGAACTTTATGAATTCCGCCATTGGTGCTAAAGCCGCGTCATTCAAGACCATCATCGCCATTGCCGCTTTCGGTATCTTCATCGGCGCCACACTGAGCAACGGTATGATGGAAATCGCACGACACGGTATTTTCAGACCTGAACAATTTTATTTTCAGGAGTTAATGTGTATCTTTCTAGCAGTTATGGTAACAGACGTAGTCCTATTGGATATTTTCAATTCCTTAGGAATGCCTACCTCCACTACCGTATCCATGGTATTCGAACTATTGGGAGGAACTTTCGTTCTAGCTCTTATCAAAATAGCAGAAGACGAAACCGGAATGCTAGGATTTGCTGATCTGCTGAATACGGAAAAGGCATTATCCGTCATTTTAGGTATCTTCCTCTCAGTAGCAGTAGCCTTCTTCTTCGGCACATTAGTACAATATCTCTCCCGTCTCCTCTTCACATTTAATTATACAAAGAAACTGAAATACACTATCGGACTGTTCGGCGGTATCGCTGTTACGGCCATTATCTACTTCATGTTGATAAAAGGCCTGAAAGATTCCGCCTTCATGACTGCCGAAAACAAACATTGGATTCAGGAAAACACCTTGATGTTAGTAAGTTGCAGTTTTTGTGTTCTTCACCATTCTGATGCAAATACTGCATTGGTGCAAGATAAATGTATTCAAGGTGGTGGTAATGTTAGGTACTTTTGCCTTAGCTATGGCTTTTGCAGGCAATGACTTAGTAAACTTCATTGGTGTGCCTTTGGCAGGCTTCTCAGCTTATACAGACTTCATGGCTAATGGAAACGGTGAACCAATGGGATACTTGATGAATTCACTGAATGGTCCGGCTAAAACCCCATTCCTTTTTTATTTTTAGCAGGCGTCATCATGGTCTATGCGCTGATTACTTCAAAAAAGCGCAAAATGTAGTGAAGACTTCGGTAGATCTCTCGCGTCAGGATGAAGGTGACGAAATGTTTGGTTCTTCCGCTGTAGCACGCAGTATTGTCCGTTCTACCATGAGCGCTTCAGAAAATATAGCCAAAATATTGCCCGACAATCTGAAACGATGGGCCGACAGCCGTTTTAACAAAGATGTGATGATTATGGAGAATGGGGCAGCATTTGATTTGATACGCGCTTCTGTCAATTTGGTACTGGCCGGTCTGCTCATAGCTTTGGGAACCTCTTTGAAACTCCCTCTTTCTACCACTTACGTAACTTTCATGGTAGCTATGGGTAGTTCATTAGCCGACCGTGCCTGGAGCCGTGACAGTGCCGTATATCGTATCACCGGTGTGCTTTCTGTTATCGGTGGATGGTTCATTACTGCCGGAGCTGCTTTCACTATCTGTTTTGTGGTTACGCTCATCATGTATTATGGAGGCACATTCGCCATGTTGGCTCTTATTGCACTTGCCATCTTCCTATTGGTACGCAGCAACATACACTACAGCAAGAAACAGAAGGATAAAGGCAAAGACGACATATTCTCCCGCCTCATTGCCAGTAAAGACAAAGAAGAGCGTTGGACATTACTTCGCCAGCATGTAAATAACACATTGGTAGCCGAAATGGCATTCACCAATGAAACCTACCGGCAGATAACCGACGGGTTCATCAACGAAAATCTGAAAGCTCTGCGCAAGGCCGTGAGCAATACTGACAACCAGAAAGAAATGTTAAAAAAGATACGCCGTAAAGAAATACTGGGCCTACGTCGCATAGACAACTTCACTGCTATTGAGAAAAATACTTGGTTCCATTTAGGAAGCAACAGTTGTGAACAAATGCTTTACTGTCTGAAACGTATCTGCGAGCCTTGTAAAGAACATGTGGACAATAAGTTCACCCCATTATCGGAACGTGCCACTAACGAGTTCATCCCTATCCGCGATGAGATGACGGCATTAATGGCCAAAGCTACTGAAGTACTTGCTAACAAGGCCTACGACCAGACTGATGCTTTGCTACGTGAAGGCGCCCTTCTGAAAGGCAAGATCTCCACCTTGCGCAAGGAACAGATGGACCGCATACAAGAACGGGATGTCAATGTAAAAGCTTCTATGGTGTACCTCAATGTATTGCAGGAATCACAAGAATTGGTTTCCTACTGGCGTCATCTGTTACGCGCTGACCGTATGTT